>Ga0065711_1002102_pt1 | contig 36562 bp, 17 predicted proteins | sample Hoacrofraction12_FD_59098 | JGI IMG/M metagenome (GOLD analysis project Ga0065711, IMG submission 59098) | Hoatzin crop microbial communities from Cojedes, Venezuela - Epithelial fraction 12 v2 (version 2) | ecosystem: Host-associated > Birds > Digestive system > Esophagus > Crop | place... | reverse complement strand
GGGGGGGGAGTGCAAGCTTGTGGGAATTGCTTGTATGCAATTTGTAAAATTGCATGCTTGCAGTCTTGTGTTGTAATTTTGGGTTTTTTTTAGATCTACTTAGGCAAAATAGATCCCTAAAGTCATAATTTCAGAAATAAGCTTGACTGGAGCTACTATGAAGAGAAGCAGGATCAGCTGCTTATTCCTTCACTAGTCCTAGCCCAAGTTCACAGTGAATGTATTCTCCAGGTTGGGGAGCTATTTAAATTACATTTTCGTTGTGTTGTGTCTTTGTACTAGAAAGAAAAGATCAGTTTGCTGATGCAGTTTACTGTGTGATCACACAAATGCACATGCTTGCAAAAAAAACAGAGTATAGGGAAAGAAGGTTGCTTCTTAGCGATAATGCTGGCTCAGTTTTTTAAGACTTAGGACAAGTCTGTCTGGGTTTTAATATTGTGCTAAAACTGTGAGTGTTTTGTCCAGTAAACAGAACACGTGGTATTGGAGAACACAGCATAAATGCTTAGGACAGCTGTGCATACCACAGCTGATTTAGGAATTAAGAAACTTGTGATGCCACAGAAAGAGCAGCTTAGTTACTTAGTGAGAGGCTCACCAGAAACAGTGTGACAGAACAGGTTAAATGTATTTTGTCCAGTACGTGAAAGAGCATGGCAAAAAATGATTCTCATAGACCTTCCAACAGCCAGTTCTTCATACAATCCTAGAATGGTTTGGGTTGGAAGGAACCTTAAAGATCACCATGGGCAGGGACATCTTCCACTAGAGCAGGTTGCTCAAAGCCCTGTCCAACCTGGCCTTGAACACTGCCAGGGAGGGGGCATTCACAGCTTCTCTGGGCAACCTGTTCCAGTGCCTCACCACCCTCACAGTAAAGAATTTCTTTCCTATATCTAGTCTAAACCTACCTTCTTTCAGTTTAAAGCCATTACCCTTTGTCCTATCACTACATGCCCTTGTAACAAGTCCTGCTCTGGCTTTCCTATAGGCCCCATTCAGGTACTGGCAGGCTGCAACAAGGTCTCTGTGGAGCCTTCTCTTCTGTGGGCTGAACAACCCCAACTCTCTCGGCCTTCCCTAGCAAAGGTGTTCCATCCCTCTGATTTTTGTGGCCCTCTTCTGGCCCTGCTCCAACAGGTCCATGTCCCTCCTGAGCTGAGGACTCCAGAGCTGGACACAGGACTCAAGGTGGGATCTCACCAGAGTGGAGCAGAGGGGCAGAATCCCCTCCCTTGACCTGCTGGCCACGCTGCTTTTGATGCAGCCCAGCATATGGTTGGCCACCTGGGCTGCGAGTACACACTACCAGGTCACACTGAGCTTCTCATCGACCAGCACCCCCAAATCCTTCTCAAGGCTGCTCTTTATCCATTCTCCACCCAGCCTGTGTTTGTGCTTGGGATTGCCCTGACCCAGATGTAGGACCTTGCACATGGCCTTATTTAACCTCATGAGGTTCACATAGGCCCACCTCTCAAGCCTGTCCAGGTCCCTCTGAATGGCATCCATTCCCTCCAGCGTGTTGACTGCACCACACAGCTTGGTGTCATCTGCAGACTGCTGAGGGTGCACTCAATCCCACTGTCCATGTCGTCGACAAAGATGTTAAACGGCGCTGGTCCAAATACCGACCCCTGAAGAATGCCACTTGTCACTGCTCTCCACTTGAACATGAAGCTGTTGACTGCAACTCTTTGAGTACAACCCTCCAGACAATTCCTTATCCATCGAGTGGTCAATCTGTCAAATCCATGTCTCTCCAATTTGACCCACTTTCCTTAGTGTTATTTATTTTCTTCCCTCTTCAGTATTGCCTTACATAATATATTCTCTGACATGTATTTGGAGCAGTTAAAAACATAATAATTATTTTTTCTGGCATTTTTCTTTCCTGCCACTGTGCAACTCATGTCTATGATCAGCAAGTCTGCTAATAGCAATTAGTAAGGTTGCTTATCAAAGTTTGCGTAGGTGCAGAGACCGTTTTAGTATTGATTAGAGCAGCTTTTGGATTACTATAGGATATGTTGTGCTAAAATAATAGCCTGACAGTACAGTGCATATAGTTGCTTTTAATTCTCTTTATTCCCTGCTATGTCACTCTGCTTTAAGCTCCTTGCAGCAAAGGCTTGTTCTGGTATAGCACTATGCACGTGGAATTGTGTGCTACCACAGGAATTGCTGTCCCTACCAAAGACTTTTATGTCAGTCAAAGCTTATTTACAGCATCTATGTCTTAGGTTAAAGAGAATTAATTTATGTTTAATATTGAGATGATCTGTCTACTCTGGGTAAATGTCAGCCATTAAAAATGATGGTTTTCCCAATGCTGTTAAAGGCTTTTTACGAGCTACAGATTTTACAATGCATGCAGTGTGACTTGTATGTTTTAAGAATGGTTAGCTATAGTAATTTGTAAATGAGTCTGAAAAACATCACTTATACTCTTGATCTCATTCTCGTAACCTTCTCAAATCTGTTTTGGGGGATTTGGCTTTTGAAAAACAAAGTGATGAGAGATGCTCATGTTTACAATCTAGACAGTGCTCAGCGGAGTCAGGCAAACTTGAACAAAATCTTAGTTGTAGTGTAAGCTGTTGAAAGATGTGCTTAGTCTTGCTTGTGTGCTTGTACCACAGCTGTGGCACAACTGTTTCAGATGACTACTTCACAAACCTTTCAGTGCCTTTGTGAATCCTGTAAGGTGCTGAGGCTTCCAGGGTCACCGTAACCTCTCATTTTTCAGTATGTAGTACCTTTATTGGTGATCAGGGGATTGTGGGAGAAAACTTCTTTTCTCTTGACTATAGCATTGATGATTATTCCTCATGAAACCCCAGGCTTTGTACTTCTGCATATGTAACTGAGCTTGCATGTTTGCTATGTGGAGCTGCTGAGTATTCGGATGGAGGAGGGAGAGTGGCTTTGCAAAGGTGCGGTGGCCCAGATTTGTACCCTTACCGAGGGCAGGAGTCATTGGGTGTGTGTTACCTCCTCCTCTGAAAGTGACATACTTGCCATAGTTGCAGAAACTTCTCTTATCTGGAGAATCCAAATTGTGGTAGTAGGTTACTACCCTGTTTGTTGGTTTGTCTGTTAAGGGCTTGCAACATTTGAGGCTGTGCTTGAAAAAGGGAAGAACTAGCATCAAGACACTGGTAGCAGTGACTGTGGCTGTTAATTTTGAAGTCAGGAGCTGCATGTTCACTGTGTCGTCTTCTGCAAAAACCCAGCAGCACTTAAAGCCTCAATCCTATAAAGCAGTTCCAAGTTTAAACCTCCATGTGATTTTCAAAGGGAGCTACAGGCTGATGTTCTGAGAAATGTCGGTTGGATCAAAGTGAATTTGTCTTACGAGTGCCCTCCTTGAACTGCTGTCTCAATTTTGGACTCTGTGCTTGGTCTGGTGCTACTTACAGTAACATTAATGTTGTGTATGGTGGTCTTTCCTGAGTTTGAGTTCCAAAACTAGAGTGAATGTAAAAGGCAGTTATGTCACTTGGTTTTAATCTACATGAAATGGCTTAATTATGATGTTGAAAAATATTATGAAAGTAGTTAAATACAGAGGAGAACTTAATTGCTTATCGAAACAGGTTAAAAGATGGCACAGTTTGTAGAGGAAAAATGGGACTGAAAAGCTAGTTGTGCTGCATGCTTCCTCTGTGTGACCTTGATGATGTCGGCCATGGGTTTAAAGTTATAGCAATTGTTTCAGTAAAAAGATAGGCATTGTGATATTAAGACCCTGCTCTTTCAGGTGGGAGTGTTTTTGTATATAGTGACACTTCATTGTAGCTATGAAAATGAGTTTCTGGTCTATTGAAGGGATTATTATCAGCTACAAGAATGCAAGTGTTTGAAAAGGTGGAGGTTATTGGAGCATTCTGGTACCTCACAAATTGGATAGTCAAGCCCAGCTTTTATTTTCTTTTTTGCTAATAATCCTCATGGGGCTGAAGATGTATCTAGAGGTACATCACTTGGTAGATGTTTGAGGTGTGATGAAATGGAAGCCTGCAGGCATTTACTGTTTTCTAGTCACCTTGATTGTCGAAGGTTTGCCTTTGTGTTCTTTTAATATGTAAGCCAACATCTTAATGCATGAAGAATAACAACAAAAAAGGTGTTACTAAAAAGCTGTTTGTGTTCTCAAGTATAGTCAAAATCTTAATTACCAAAAGGAATCTGACTTACCATATGGTAAATATCACCTGGCACTGATTCAGTGTCACTGAAAAGTCCTGTACGCCACAGCTGTGTTCTTGTGGGGTTCTAATGAGCAAAGTATTTCCACTGTATCCTCACTGCAGATAGACTAGCCCTGCTGCTATTTTGGCGCTCAAAGTGGCTGTCCCAGGATCTAGTTTTACATCTTCCTTGCTTGAGAAGAGCTTGCTTCATTTCTGACTTTTCACATGTTCCCGGGGCTGCTTCCTAACATCAGTTTAAGAAGTGTCTGGTGTTTATTAAAAATAAATTAGAAAAAAAAAAAATCATAGCATAGTATTTGAATGGTGAGATGTGCAGTTATACTGGGAGAAGTATGCAGTGATAACCAGATCAGAGGTTTTTTTGAGCTTAACACTGAACTGTAGTACTAGGTGACCTAGGACAAACTGTTGCCCCTCATATCCTTTTTTTCCACATTGCACAATGTAGATAATGATACTGATAATCTCTGTAAAATATGTTTTTTAGAAGCAAAGTGGAAGTAAAAGGGAGGTTATATTAATTAAAAAAAAGTTGGAAGCTTACTCTTCTGTTTTGAAGAGGGGAAACAGGCAAGCCAGGAACTTACTTTGTGTGAAGAAATGGTTTTTGCTATTCTGTTCACAAATTTATTTTATTAGACTTCCGGAAGTTGCAGCTAAAATATTTACGAAGTAATGTCTTACTGTGAGTTTGAAAGCATTCGGATTTGAACTGCTGAAGTTTCATACCACCTTCTCTTGTAGGTACTACTGTGGTTTCATGCAGAATGTTGATTCCATCTAACACAGATGGCAGAACAGGATGTTCGCCTGTTGCAGACACTGATACATTCTGGCTTATTAGTTTGAACTCTGAAGTTTGGTTTAGGCTGACTGGATCAGCCAAAGTGCAGACACATTTGTTCTATTTTGCTGCCTCATTAAAGACACATTAAAGCCACTGACAGAGGAATCCTGTAGGTCTTTGAGGAAAGAAGCAGCTGCAGATAAACTTGCCAGAGGATGTTGGTTGGAGTGCAATGACATGGGAATGATTTTGAAAACTTAGTGCTAAATATAGATCTGAGTACCTGACTTACTGGTTTAGTAATTCAGTTTCATTCCGATTAGAATCTCTTTGCACATAAAGGTTCCAGTAACTCAAAAGCTTTTATATATAAATGAAGGTTTCATCAAACTTTCATAGTTTTTAGTGTCATGTTCCTATTACAGCGATTTCAGCTGCCAAGAGTGTAAACATGCCTGTGGTTTTTTACTTGTGTTTAGCTAGCCCTGTTGAACTTAACAGTCCTAAAGAAGTTTATTCTATGCTAATGTGAAAGTGTGTTCGGGATTTCAGTTCTCAGGATTTTTTTGCCCTTTGTGAATACTCCAGCATAATGGGATTGTTAATTTAAACACTTTCTGAAGTTGCTATTTATCCAAATGTGGATGAAAGCAAGGCTTAAATTGTTCTCTTCTGAGAAACTGATGCAACAGGAATGCATACAGACCTTTAAGCAGAAATTACCACAGTATCAGAGATTTAAGTTTAGAATTCGTCGGAATACATACATAATTCCAACACATTTGCTGGATGTGTTAGTGTGCTGCTAGCTTTTTGTCCAATACAGTTTTCAAATACAGCTCATCTGCACTTACCTATTGATTTGTATCTGTGTGATAGTTACCTTCAATTGTTAAAATATCTCATTTCAGTACGAGGATGTCGTCCTGGGAAGATTGTTCAGATGACCGAAGCAGAAGTTCGGGGCTTGTGCATAAAATCACGGGAAATATTTCTTAGCCAGCCTATTCTCCTGGAACTAGAGGCACCTCTGAAAATTTGTGGTATGTAAACTTGTATGTGTGCATGTTTTATGTAGGTGTTTTAATCTAGTTGTATGCTAGGTGGGTTGGAAGGTTACTGAGATAGGCAAGTGACCTTGCCTTGGGTGATACAGATTAGAGTGAGGTCTTCACAATCTTAAATGTAATTTTCAACTCGGATTGGATTAAGTTGAGAAAAAGCAGCTGGTAGATTGCTGATGCTTCCGGTACTATTTAGGAACAAGTTCTCTTGGCATTAAGAGCTGCTTGTGCCCTCATCTAGTGCAAATTTTGCAACCTGTGCCTTATACTTTCCTAGGGACTGCTTGCATGGAGCTGCTGCTCTTTTGATTGCTATTTTGAAAAGCAGTTGGCTGCTTTAAAAAAAAGCAAATGTTTAATGTTCTAGTTGCTTTCTCCAAAGCATAAGCAAAACAAAGATCTTTACATATTGTGAAACAGAACACTTCAAAAATAGTGTTGAAAGCATTGTTAGTCTTTCAGTTGAAAAAATAAAACGGGATGGAGAATGTTAAATTAGGCTTAGTTACCATGTAATAAATTCGTTGAGCTTTATAGCAAGTTTTAACAAACATTGTTATTACTGTCAAATATGGGTAAAACTAAAACATGTGTGTTCTTTGCCTTTAAGCCTTTGTAAGATGCCAGACTTCTCCAAAAGTACACTGTTGTTAATAGGTATGCAAGCTTGTAAAAAAAGACTGTTACAGAAGTATTATAAATACTGGCTTGTAATCATCCTTCAAGCTATTAACAGCAGACAGTCTTAGCATAAAATTTCTTGAATTGGGCTTCTTAAAGTGCCATAGTATTAAAATTGAAGCAGTCTTTGAATTTGTTATTGTTAACATGCTCAAAGATAGATTAGCTTCTTCCTAGGCTTCCTTCTGGCAGACATAATGTATCAATGTTTCTTATGTTAAGAGCGGATATTACCAATTAAAAAAACAACACACTAGTGGCAAAGTCATTTTTAAGTGACTGATTGCTTGGTAGGGCGGGGAGGAAAAACCGAGCTACCTTGCCTAATGACATCAAGTTGAAGGTAAAATGCAGCTTTAACACATGGTGTTTATGCTACACTGGAAAGACTACAGTAGTCTCCTCATATTCCTAGATAAAGAAAAAATGAAAACTCACATTAAATATTTAGATTGTATGTAAGTCAAGGTCTGCAACGTATAATTAGCCTCCTTCAAAGTTAGTTTCTCATTTGCTTAAATCGAGACGGTTGAAAGGACTGTGAAGTGCACAATAATAGGTAGCAAATGCAAAGTCAAATAAGCCATTTGTTATTTTTAAATTGGATTCCAAACAGTTCCAGGAATTGTCAGGTGCATCTAAATTTAATATTAGAGCAATTGTCAAAGATATGTTTAGATAAAAGTGAAAGATGATCCCTTTCACCAAAAGCAAACTATACGACTGTACTGCTTTGAACTACTATTTTAGTGTGTTCAGGCGATGCCTGAGACACCATAATAGGATTGTCTTGTCTTGTAATCGTCAGTTCAGAATAAGCTTTTACATCTTGAATGGCTGTGTTTTAATGTAAGATGAAAGATACTCTTATGTAAACATCCATTTTAAAATGGATGTTTTTACTGTAAGGCTTTATGTGGTGGACTTCAACTTGTGTCCATATGAAGCTGTATTTTAAAACACCAGGTGCCTTGAACGGAATAGTAAATGCTTTGGTCCCTTTACAAAATTGTTTCTCTGAAATATTCCTTTACCCTTTAAGTGCTTTGGTCCTTCTGACTTGTGTGTAACAAAGTAGTTCTAGACAATGAACACAATTACATTATTTCTGGAATATGTTTACTTGGTGGTTAATTCTAGTGGTGTTGAAGTCTGGGGAGCGTCTTGGTAGTGTAGTGTTGAAGTACTAGGCTTGGCATAGCAGTGACTTGTTGAGAAGTCTTCTAGGTTTTCTTCTGGTTGTGACCTGGAGACTTCTAAATACCAAGTAGAATAGGAATCGTTCTTGTTGCAACATATGTGAAAATGATTTTAGCCAGTGAAACTTCAGATTGTGTCTGGAATTTAGTGGGTAATGTTCCCCATTAATAGAAGAAAATGGTGAAGTGATTCCTTTCCCTGAGTGAGAAATAGTTATGGAAGAATGCTGCCTAATGGAGGAAGTGTTGCATTTCTCATGGAAGGAGTAAAGAGGAATATAGCTGTGTACTCTTCTTACCACTGTATGCTTTGAGAATTGAACTGGAGAGCATACAGGTTTGGGAACCTTTTTTCTTTTTGAAGATTATGGAAAAAGTTGTAGAGATGTGTGTGTTGGTGGTTTTGCTTTTTTAAGGCCATAGTAGCTAGTGCTTCACTGGCGAATAGCTTTGCGTAACATAGTTGGGATTTTGCCACTGAACAAGCAGCAGAAGTGAATGCTTTTATGGAATACTTAGTGTAAGGGACCAGGAGGTACTAAATTTAAACAGCATACAGCTTGTACTGAAGGCTTTTTGCATGGCTTTTTTGCATTCAGTCACTTTGGTGATGAATTCTGCAGTCAGCTGGAATATATTGCACGTATTCTACAAGTTACTGTAGAGCAACTTTGGTATCTTCTTTGACCTAATGGGCAGCACGTAGAAAGTTAGCTTTGGCTAGTCTGTTATGTTATGCTACGGTGTTGTAATTGCCACACAGAGCTGCCTCATGGAAAGCCTGTTACTTCTAAAGCTGGNAGTGTGATGAGTAACATGACAGTTATTTTTCTTTAGACATACCTGCAGGGTTGAATATCCTTGTAAGGGATATCAGTGTTTGAGTCTCTGTACTGTTTTTTGTATGAATAATTTCATCAAAGGAGGAGTTACCTTAAATGCTGGGGGGTGGGAATCTTAGTACAGCAGTGTTATGGGAGGACAAGCAGGTGACCTTTGAAGTAAGTGCTTTCTGCCAGTGCAATGTTCAGTTTCTCTCCAGTCTATCTAGATTCTTTACTGATCTGTTTTTGCAGTAAATAATGTGACTTAACTTTTTCTTAATACATTGGCTTGCTGGCCATGTAACTGTGTCCGGGGTTCGGCTTACATAGGGTTAATTTTCACAAGAAGCTGGGAGGGCTGACCCAAACTAGCCAGCTGAAGGGGGATATTCGATCCTGTGTGAGGTCATGCTAGGTATTTAAGTGGGGGAGCTGGCTGGGGAGGGTAATTAGCTACTTTGGAGTGAGCTGAGCATTGGACAGAGAGAAAATTGCACTCTGTATTCTTTTTATCAGTATTGTTGTTTTTCTTCTGCCTTTGCTATTCTGTTAAACTATCTTTATCCCAACCTACGAGTTTTGCCTGTTTCTTCTGATTCTTCTCCCCATCCCACTGCAGGGGGGGAGGGAGGAAGTGAAAGTGGGACTGTGTGGTTCTTTATTGCTGGCTGGGGCTAAACCATGACAAACTGTTCAATTAGAGGTTGTCTTTCTGACCTTGTTTTAATTTGAATACATTAGAGCTTGGTTAGAAAGCTTAAGTTTAATTGTGAAGACTTTTGGAGCTTTTTGGTTTTCAGAATGGTTTCATAACTGACATTCTGCAAATACTGCGAGTTATTTACATTTAGCAAGTACTTCAGTTTGTAATACTAACATGGTTCTCACCTTTCGAATCTTACCTGATTCGTGTACTCTTTATGTTGTTGCACTAATCCTCAGTAAACATTTTTCTTGTTCAGGTGATATTCATGGTCAGTATACAGACTTGCTTCGATTATTTGAATACGGAGGATTCCCACCGGAAGCTAATTATCTTTTCCTTGGAGATTATGTAGACAGAGGCAAACAGTCTCTGGAAACAATTTGTCTATTACTGGCATATAAAATCAAGTACCCGGAAAACTTCTTTCTCTTAAGAGGAAATCATGAGTGTGCTAGCATCAATCGGATCTATGGATTCTATGATGAATGTAAGCAAAACCTTTCTCTTGAAAGACTGTTACAGACTAATGTTGTGTTTTGGAGATGCTTGTAGTGACTCCTGTACTGAAAGGATTTCAGTATTCTGTGAATGTGCTTTGAAACTTTTAGAAAGTATCTTTCAAACCAAGGTTAGAGTCACTCTAGAGAATTATTTGCTCTTCTGCTGTCCGTGAAATGCTGTTGCAGGAGATTGAAGCCTAAGTACACTAACAGAAATAAAGCCCCATGAAGACAGTTTACTAACATTTTTGGTCAGGTTGTGATATGTATTACAGGTTGGTTTTAAGAAAACAGGCTTCTCTTCCTAATACTCTAAACTGTTCTTGTAGGCAAGCGGAGATTTAACATTAAACTGTGGAAGACCTTCACAGACTGTTTTAACTGTCTGCCTATTGCAGCCATTGTGGATGAGAAGATCTTCTGTTGTCACGGAGGTAAGCTGATGACTGCTTTTAAAGGCTGTGTTTAAACTGATTTTTGGGTTAATGCTATACCAAATGGAGTGTGGATGTGCATACCTGATAGTTAGCTGGAGACGTTTAACCTTACCAAGTCTGTAAAAGTCTCTGTTATGCCTTGTGCTTTTCTGAGCACCTGGCAGCAGACAGAAGTCATTCTTACCTGATACACATGGCCCTCTGCCTGAGGGGCAAGTAAGTGTGTCTAAAAGTATTCCCATCAGTGTGTCCCTCTCTGAATGATGTTGAATACTAGAATTCTTGACTAATTTGCCACATGACTTGTTGGTGTTGCCATCTATCAGTGCAGCCTTAGCTAACACTGGCATCCCTAGCAGTGAAGTGAAAGAATAATTTTCAGGAATAGCCCCAGCTCTATAGTCTTGGCCTCTTTAGCTGGTTTCATAAGATGTTTGTGGAAAGGACTTCTGAGGTCACATAGTCAAGCCTTGTGCTTAAATTGTTAATGTTGGAGCAGGTTAGCCATGGCTTGCTCTGACTCCGTAAAACCTTTACTATGGGGAAATCTATGTTCTGTGAGCACCTGTCCCAGTGCTGCTCTGTTCTTGTAGAGAAAAAAGTGTTTGGTGTTGATCTGACCAAGGCCTGTGACTTCTTTGAGTAATGGAACTTATTTGGGTGCTCCCCTTTGTAGAAGGGGACTCCCCATGTTTTTCTAGGCAATGATGCTTAAAGGTTTTTTGGGACCTTGCGGAGTCACAAGAACTCAAATAATTGACAATTTCAAATTACTTGTAGTAAGAGCCATCCTGCAATTTTGCAGCTGTCTTTAACTACCTCTGTTACTAAGCAACTTGATGGCTTGCACTGAGTGATCCAGAGGTGGTCTGATAGGTGTCACACCTGCATTGTCAGTGAGATAATTAGAGTTTAATGGAAGTGAGAGCACTGCAGAAACCTCTAGTTTGACTGAACAGCTCCATTTGGAATTAGAAATAGCATGCACACGAAATTCCTGAGCAGACTCTTCCAGACTTTGTGAGGTTGTATTGATGGCTGACATCCTGCCTTTATTAATCACAGGTATCTCTGCAAGAGCTCTGCCTGTATGGAATGTGCTATAAATATTCTGGCTCTTCTGGCATCTTGTATTAAAAGCTTCTGCTTTCAGTGCCCACTTGTATAAGCTATCAGAGTTTTATGCGTGATATGCTCTGAGGTATTGTCATGTCTCTGTAAATACAGAATTAATGCAGTGATAGACAGTTGAGTCTGCCAGTCTCCAGGTAGCATTGGCATGTTAGAGAAAGTAATTGTTTTCTTACGGGTTATCTTTTCATCTGTTTCTCAGTCTGTGGTGTGGTGTCCTGTTTTTTTGAGAACTGGTATTTATGTTACAAGCTAGATCACATAATTTTAAGAATGTGAGATACAAAATCACTTCTGCACGGAGGTAGCCAGTTATCAGTGGCTAAAACCATGTAATAAATTTCTTTCAAAAAAAGTGGTGAAAGAATTGTTTTTACTGTCATTACTGTTTTTCTGAATTCTGTTTTATTTGGGTAACAGTAGAGAATAAATGGTTACAAAATACTGTGGTGTTTCAGGCAAACAATTATACTGAGGTGGGTGGTAGAAGGTACTTGAGAAAGCTTAGCAGGTAGAGTAGAATGCTATGTTCTGTGACAAAACTCATAGTTTTGTCTGTACGTGCGCTTTAGACCTGAGTTACGAACAAGAAGCCTAGAAAGCTATTTTTCAAGAAAAAAAAATTTAAAGCTTTATTGTAAATATATTGGGGGGGGTGAACGTCTTGTTTAATCATGTAGGAATACTTTTATTTTATGCCTAGTAGGCTTTAAGGATCCTCTTACGAAAAGCAACGTTTACTTCTTTATTGATTTCTAGTTGTCCCTTAAACTGGTACAGGCTTCATCTGTGACTGAAATTGGTATCACTCACAACTGATCTGTAGCTGTGAAATAAAGTGAAAAGATTTCTAAATGTGCTGAGTGCTTCTAATAAATGAAAGTGGACACTAGCACATAAATAAGTTTTGCCCTTTTTCTGCTCTTCTCCAATCCTATCCAAACTGCATTCCAGATCCCATGAAGTCATGGACTGTCAACGCCTTTTCATGATGTTACCACTATAATAAACACTGAGGCAGCAACACAAACCATTCAACTCTGCTGGAGGTTGAAGCTAGCATGTAGATAAAAGGTAGGTGCCTTTTTTACTATATTGCGCATTTTTGCATAGTTTATTTTAAAAATATTGTCCTCTGGGATATATAATAAAACTTTGCAAAACCGCATAACATAGTAAAACAAAAGGCACCTAACTTACCCCAGTAGGCTATCTACAGTAGCTTAAAATCCTGAGTCGGCATTTTTACCTAGACTTTTCTGGGTATCTGCTGTTTTGAGTTCTCTGTCTCACAGTATAAATCAAACCTCTCTTGCCATCCCTGTCTCCAAATGTTCATGCTGCTGATAGGATCTTTCATTGTATCCTTTCCATCACCTCCCTCTCTCTATTCCCTGTCTTTCTACATTGTTCATAGAAGTCATATTTTGGCCTTTTCTTAAGGCTATCTTGTCGACTTAGTTCTGACTGTGCTCTGTATCTTGATTCATTAAAGCTTGTTGCATAACCATTCCTGACATCTCCCTTTTGCTCTGCTTTGTATTCTGTACAGTATTGTCCTCTTATCTATGACACCACTCTCTAGTTCTAATCTTTAGAGACCTTATGTGATTACTTTCAAGTTTCTATAAATTAAGTCCGTGTTGTAGTGTGATGCTGATGGAACACATTGGTCTTGTCACATCGGATTTAAGCTCTGAGATGGGAGTCGTGTTAGTTTAGTAGAATACTGGATTTATGTAGTATTTTCAAGCTCTGGAATTCCGTGTTCCTTGTGATGTGACAATGAAATGTATGTTGAAGGTGAAATCTACTTGATAAACTTACATAGTATCCAGACACCTGAGGAGCTTCATGGATTACACTATAAAAATAAGTAACCATGCTCTTTACCAATTCCACCTGATTAGGGAGTGGCTCACATCTAGAGCCTGGGTTTTGTGAGTCTGCCAGGAGTAATGACAATTCATTTTCTGTTTTCCATGAGGGAAGGGGTGCTCTTGTGCTTCAAGAAGATAGAATACTGAAAGATACTTTTTCTGTCTTTAGCTGTCATTATGTGACAAGGCAATTTATTTCAATTGTGTACTAATGTACTACTTTGTGCTAATGTAATCTGCATGCAAATAGATCAGTTCTGGGGAAGGGGAAGAGGTAGCTTGGTCGAAGTTTGAAAGCTGATGATCTACTTCAATTTATATTAGTGTGCTTGTATTGTTGGGTAAGTAGAATTGACTAAAACTTCTTCAGTATGCTATTTAATGTAGGATTTCTGCCATCCTTCACAACCTCAAGGTAATATCATGAAGACAGCTTTAACAAGCTAATGAGGATAGAAGGCTGTTATCATAATACTGCTTCAACAAAAATAATCTAAAACCTTAACACTTGAAGAAAAGTTCCTCAGGCCTTTATATCAAATGCACTCGAGTCATTGTTCCTGTAACGTGCACCTTGCCACTGTGCAAGCCGTGATGTCAGCTGAAATTATTTTGTGTGACTCCTCTCCAACAACAGGTTTTCTTCTGTCATGTTCAAAGTTCTGGACTAGTTAAATGGATATGGCTTGTTAATGTGAGATACGTTTCATCACAAATTAGGTCTTCATGCTATATTTCCAAATTTGCAACTTTCTTAATTAGGTAATCTTGGGCTAAGTCATTTAAGCCACTTTAGGACCCTTATTTAAGGATATGTTAAGATACTAGAGCACACCTAGTAGGCTTTCTTTCATGCCTGTATGTCTCAAGTAGAAAAGCTCTAAAGCTTTTCTTTAGAGAAGAAGAGGTGGCTTTGGAATCCCATGCTTTGGCTGTAATTAAATGTTAATATGGCAAAACTATACAAAAAGAGCTGTGTCTTTGATTTGTTAAATGATTTTTTGACTAATCAAGGTACTGTGGTTTTATAAATGACTAAGCAGCTGAGCTGTAGTACATGAACACTTCTGTGCTCCTTATCTATTACAGTTGCACAGTCAGTATTCATTTACAGCATCCAGTGACTGCTGCTCAGCTGATGTGTGGTAAAAAACTGAAATACAGTGATGAAACTTATGATTCCAGTCATACCTGCAGGCTGCTTTGGCTTGTGGCCCTTTAAAGCTGGGTGGGGGATTTTGCTTTAGCTTTTATGAAGTAAGGTGGTTGTAAAACTCATCTGCATCCAGTTTAATTGTGCTGCATAATGAAAATGTTATCCTTCACTGATTCTCTCTAGTAAGCTGTTTAAGAGAACATACTTAACTGTAGAGTTCTGTGCTGTGTGGCTAAAAGGTTGGTAGGAAAACAGTTAAAACCCCTTGCTAATTTCACTTGTGTTATTCTCTTTCCCTCTGTTCAGGAACTTAATTGTCTTATAGCAAACTGTCTTTTGTTTATATTACAGTGGAAACAATGGATGGTGTATGGCTTTGAACCTCTAATTGTGTGTTCTCTGGAACCCTTTTTACAGGGAAAACACGTAGATAAGTCACTTGTTTTCTTGTACCTACAGGCCTGTCTCCAGATCTCCAGTCAATGGAGCAGATTCGGAGAATTATGAGACCTACAGATGTTCCTGACACAGGTGGGTGACATGGAATGTACTGTAAACAAGTCTTAATGATGAAACAGGTTTAATCTGTTTTGGTACAGGCGATGCAGTGATTAACACAACCTCTGTTCACAGCACAGTATTCCCTGACATCTGTACAGGACGTAAGTCTTGTTCTTCATGATGGCTAAGTTACCTGATATGTTAGAGGCTACTGCCCACGTTGTTATTGCTTGTCATAACAGAGTGTAGGATACATTATCTACAAGTTTGCCTAAAGACAAACTTAGAAATCTAATGAAAGATCAAATGAAACTAAACAGGTAGTTGTTTTTCTTGCCTTGGTTAGGCATACCCAAACCTTTCAGTATATCAAAGAACATAACTGCGTAAAGCTTGCTGAGTACTATTTATAGTATTTGGGCATCTCTATACTTGGGACCATGTCTCCTTTGAATTTGTAAAGTATAGCTCCTACTTGATGGCAATTGGAATTTCAGTTGTTTGTATCAATGTGCTAGTCCTGAAATTTTCTTCCACTAATACCTTAACACTTTGTATCGAGATGTGGGATGCAAATTGCCAGTGCTTTCTGTACAGTATCCTTTTGAATGGTTTAATCATCTTCCTCAGTGTCCCATTTATTCCAAATTTGGTACTAGTGGGTTGAAAAGACTGTCAAGCACTACAATGGGATATTTCTTTGAAGTGTTGATTTGAACAATGGAATATTTTTTTGAAGTGTTGATTTGAACAGTGGTCTGAAATTAACTTTCAGAGGAGATATCATACCTAAACCTTTTTTTGAAACACCTATTACGATTAGTTAAACCTTGGAATAGAAGAATTCTACTTCCTGTAATGTTCCTCAGTGCTGATGCACAGGAGTAATTCAGGGACTCACATTATATCTACTGTCCCTTAAACAATATCATCTCTGTGCAAGCTGGTATCTACACACATGACACTGAGACGCATTAGTAGAATGGTAAATAAGTGTTTATTGTTCTTCCTGTTATGCTACTCATAGTTCATTCAGTGCATAACCAAATAAAAGTCAGTACAGACAAGTTAATCGTTACATTTATCAGAGCTCTCGGAAAAGGTAGTTCTAACCAACAGGCTGGTACTACTGCTGGAGCCACCCCCACATCAGGAATGCCCTTGCAGAATGTAGTTCTGGTTTCCATGGACACTCTACTGAAATCACACGTATTCTTAGTACTTCCTAAAAATAAGTACAGAGATTTTTTAAAAAGGCTTTTGATGTGTGGAGTGGTTTGCAGCCTTAATTTTGCTCTCAAAAACAATAGCCGGAGATTTACCAGCAGAGGCGGAACGAAATGTCACATTGGAGGCACATGTGTGTGTGGTACAGTGATGCAGAGGGTCTTGGCCTTTTGGACCTACTTAAGGCAACCGATATTACAGAATGGAAGTAAATCTTGTGGAAAAACGAAAAATAAACTGAAGTGGTCTCACTTCTGTGAAAGTTACAAGTCCTTAAAACCTGTCACTTTGTGGAGGGATGTCACTTGGTGAATGCTTGTGTTGATACAGAAATTCTTGGTAGATACTCCTGTGGCTTGTGCTTGAGAAGATTAGATAGTTATGATGGTTTCTTCTAACCTGATGAAAAAAAGCCTTTTCGACCTCAACTGCAGTTTAAAGACCTCTTATTTGGACTAGATGACCCACAGAGGTCCCTTCCAACCCCTACTATTCTGTGATTCTGTGATTTTGGTGGCATTTTTATGAGATTTTGAAGGTGTTTGCTCAAATGTTACTGTGGTGCAACTTAAATCACTTGCCTTTGGTAACTGTTAAAGTATTTGCATTTTGTGAGGCCAAGGTATAAATGATGTGTTTTAATTGGCATTGCCAACTGATTATTAGGAAACTCCCTCTTCTGTGTAATCTTGAATGCCTGTTATCAGCTGTGTTATGGTATGCTCCTGGTTAGCCTAAGCTCTTGCTTATAAGATGTTGCATGTTTAAAATACAAACCTACACATCTTGGGCAGCATAGTTTAGTTTAGACAAACTTGTTGCAGGGTTCTGTTACACTGCTGCGAAAGATTGTAGGACAAATATTTCTGCTGCTGTGTATAATGTTAAAGATCGGTTTTGGGGGGAGGATAGAAGAGGATGTGCTTCCTAAGCAGCTGAGACAAACAACTTTTGTCACTTGTTAGAAATTCATGATAAGAAACCATTAGGGATTGCAGTGCAACTATTCTGTTTTGAAAAACATGTTGTTCAGTATAGAACTAAGTTTCAGTAAAGTAAGTTTTTGTCATATACTCTGTGTGTGTATTCAGTAGTTTATTTCTAGATAGAGATTTTATCTAAAATGCAGTTGTACTTGCTCTGTTCTTTGTCTTCTAAAAGCAAGTAAAATTTTAGCTGCTGCTAGAGAGGAACTGTCACTGGCACCAAAGACCATTTGATACATATGTAAATACAAAATGGTCTACTTGCACAATAGGTTTCAGACAAAAGTTTTGCTTGATTACAACTTGAAGGATCTGTTGTTTAAGAAATAGTGTCTTCCATATTTTGTTTAGCAAATAACCAGTTGTAATTGTAAATCAAACTTCAGAGTGCCAGGTAAAGGAGCCTGCTGGCATCTCTTTCAGATTGTGAAACAATGCTCTTAAGTATTTAAATGCTCAAGGGCTAGTCATCACAGGTGAAGAAAGTACAATTTCTTGGAAAACTATGAAACACGTTTTGAATACTTTGTGGTTTGTGTTGCAGTTGAGTTGGCCTGTTTTCTCATGTGAAAATGCTTTGAAAGTTCTGTGTATAAAGGCACTGCAGTTGATGTAGAAGAATTTTTGGTTTTTGTACCCAGTTTTAACTCCAGAGCTGACTGACCTTTTGTTGGCAGCAGAAAAAAAGATCTTGAGCAGTCCTAAAACACCAGAGAGGTTCATTGTTCTAATTTAGATTCCACACTGGTTGGCACAAGGCTTTTTGGAAAGTCAACAGTAGTCCAAGCAAACAAAGTGCTACCTGAAACAATATATCAGAATTTAGCCATGTTAAATTTTGGTTTAGTCACATAAGGTTCTTCACATGTGGTGAGAAAGGTAAGAATCAAAGCTGTTCCATGTTCAGAAGCTTGTGGTACAAGTTTATTTACTGTATTTATGACTGGGCTTGCATAGGATTTTAAAATTTACTGCAGCCTTCTTGGTGAGCTGTGAAATTGGTGGTTGCCTTTTACAATGCATGCACTGCAGTATTTTTAAACTTCTCAAATGCTCACTGTAAACACGCTGAATATTACAATTAAATACTATTTCAGAGAACTGTTTGGCTCTGACTTGTTTCATCTCAAGGTACTATCAGTGGTGAGAGGGTAAAAAAATCTCCAGACTTACATGGACTGAGTGTTTTGTCTGAGTCGCATTTTAAATATTGCTGTATTTGTTGCTAGGGCTTGTTTTCTTTAGGAGAGCTGCTCTTCTAACCACATTAAAGCTATTTTACATTATAGAATGATACCTCCTAAGACTAGCATCTTCACTTGTATTATCTTTCAAAGGCTTGCTGTGTGACCTGCTGTGGTCTGACCCAGACAAAGATGTGCAAGGTTGGGGTGAAAATGATCGTGGGGTCTCTTTCACTTTTGGTGCTGATGTGGTCAGTAAATTTCTGAATCGTCATGATCTGGATTTGATCTGTCGAGCTCACCAGGTATGAATGTTTCTTCTTAAAACCTCTCCTTCTAGAATTTCTGTTTCTTTGGTGCTGCTTGATCAGTAGGATATATTTGAAACTTACTTTGTATTGTGTTACTTTTAGAAGTAGAAAAAATCTTCCTAATAAAGGAAGTATAAGACTGTGTACTTCTGTTGACTCATATTGAACTGAGTGTCTAATGTCAGTGAAGTAAAATACTAACACTAGATTTTCCCTTTGATCGTTCTCTTGTATTGTCTGTTTACTGTTAGACTGTTGTATATGAACATCAGAGGTGAAGTATCCAGGTTTAAAGTGACGATGTGACTTGACTTTGAGATTTACACTGAAGTTTCAGAGTTCTTCCATTGGTACTTGCGGCTTAAACTATCTCTGCTTCACTTCATGGAAGTATTAAATGCATTTTGAATGTTTCTGCAAACAAGACTGTACATAAAAGCTTTCACCGTTGCCTTCATTTTGGTTCAGCTATCTAGAGTACTTTGACATAGATTGTTTTGACTTACTGAAATGTGCAGAAAGCAAGGTTATTTTTTGGCATCATCAATCTTTAAGTAAACTTTTTTTACAGTTCTTACTGAGTTACTTTAAGCAAGTGTTCTAGTTAAGTGGGCATTAGGTTTCAATTTCCTGTATTAATATTTCAGTTTCATTATTTAGTCAATTTTAAAAGTTCTTTCCTGTGAAACAAAAATAGAGTTTTATTCTGTGTAACTGTTAGGCTTGGGTATACTATCAGAACACTTAAATATTTCTCCTTGCAATTTTACTGCTAAAACATTAGAGAAGATTAATCAGTGTATGGAATGGAGATAAAGATTTCTTAACTGCTGATCAAGATTGCTACCAATTTCCTCTATTCATGTAGTGACTTCAGTTCTTTATAAAAGTATGACATCCTTTGAAATACCATAGTGACTGTACCAAAGTGAGCAGTTGGTGCACTAGTTTTACTGCATTATAATGTGAGGCTTGTATTTTGGGGAACAGGGAACATTGTTAGCTGATGCATCATACTACTTGCACTATTTTAAAGGTGAATTATGCACTTAGATAAAAAAATGGCAGAACCACTTTCTTTTTAGAGCATCAAAATTATAAGAAAGCCTACACTTGGAAGTTTGTGATCAACACCAGTGTAAGTGAAACTTAATGGTTGCAGTTGCCAATGAAGGTGGTTATCCAGACCTTGTGTACTCCAAACTAGTAGGTCAAACATCCAAATTATGTGTATAATCCATAAAATGCTGGAAATACTTAAACTAGCAGTGCATAATTGGACTTAAGCATGAAAATACGGAACAGTCAAGCTGATGCATATTTAACACTGGAAGTGTCAGACAGGTTAAGCTACCTGATTCGGCATTCAGTGTCCACATAAGACAAAATGACTGAACCTGTCCTGTCTGAAAGCCAAGACATGAAATACCTTTTTGATGGATTCTTGTCATCTCTTTAGTATAAAGTATTCTTTGCATCAAGACTAGATTTTTTCTTCAAAATATATCTTTTTTTTTTGTGAGCTGTATTGATTTCTCTGATGTTGACAGGTGGTTGAAGATGGATATGAATTCTTTGCTAAACGCCAGTTGGTCACCCTATTCTCAGCTCCAAATTATTGTGGAGAGTTTGACAATGCAGGGGGCATGATGAGTGTGGATGAAACTCTGATGTGTTCCTTTCAGGTATGATATATTTGTACATTAAGGATTACTTTAGGTGTTGAGCTATATGGACTGAGTTAGTTTGATGTTGGCATGCTTATGGTTAGTCTAGGGTAGTACACCTGAGCTACAGAAAGGACTGCACAGCAGGCTGGTGTTTGTGGGCAATTAGAACTGCAAACCAACTGTTCTCTAGAGAACTGTGTGGGATTTTTTATTTTCCAAACTCCTGCATATTAAATTATTCCTTCTATTCGGGTGCTGATTTCAAAGTTTAATTGGGTGATTCTTTTTAGTCATACCTAGTGATCAGAGTACATGATTATGCGGACTAGCAGACTATTGGGAACCATTTTAGTGTGGTTACTCTGATCATATTGTAATCCTTAGTGTTTCTTGGACATGTTTTCAGCCCCTTTTCTTTCCTCTTCCCACCCCAATGTAGTGGCAGAACTAGAAGGATTTAGAAGTAGTATGTATGAAAGATTAAGAAATTTGTAGGATTGTGATGTGATTTCCCCCCACCCTCACCCTTCTTGTTCTTGCTGAACGAGATTTCATGTTGGCTTAACAGTATTTGAAATGTCTGATCTGTCACTGACTCAAAAGAACATCTTTATTTTCTTGAAGATATTGAAACCATCTGAAAAGAAAGCGAAGTACCAGTATGGTGGACTGAATTCTGGGCGTCCAGTCACTCCACCTCGCACAGCTAATCCACCGAAGAAGAGGTGAAGAAAGGAATAATGTAGAAACACAGTCAGATCTGTCAAGGACAAAGCTCCATATTACAGTATATAATAAGTGTGCACTGTAAAACCATCCAGCCATCTGACACCCTTTATGATGTCACACGTTTAACTTAAAGAGACGGGTAAAGGATCTTTATTAATTTTTTTCTAGTAGAAAGATGTGCGACACTGTATTGTAACAAGTATAGCTCCAAGTTCTAATATCCAGCATAGAGTAAAAAAAAGTATTAGGAAAAAACTATTGCAACTACATACTCACATTTACCACGGTTTTTAAAGTTGACCAACATCCCAGTTAAAACTTGATGTAATAGTTAAACCAGATGAGAGCATGATGTTCCATTTGTGTAATGTGGTCTTATTGTTGCTTGATTGCTTTTACTTTGGTTATTTTGTAGCTAGAATGATGCGAATATGGTATCTAATCTTATTTCCCCAGGTCTTTCTTTGAAATTGAAATAAGGAAGGGGCTTTTTAGAACAGTCATTGATCTCTTATCCTTCCCCTAGCCCCCTGTTGTTCATGATAACGCTGCCCGAATGTGTGCCCTGTTATAATGCAAAGTTTATAGTACGGTAGTGATTAAAAGGCAATCTAAGTCTAAAATGCCCAGACTGGACAGCTTGACAGCCAACATAAATTGAGACAGGAAAGACCTGTCTTGACTTTTTAACTTAAACTGCCACACAATGGATTTGTGCACTACACTGTTTTAAATTATTGACGTTACACTGTGCTGTGGCACTTCATTTGACTTAGGTAGGACAAAAATGGTATTGCCTATTAGTTGGCAACTCGATTATGTGGTACCTTGGCTTTATTTTTGTTAGCATGAAACACCTTTGGCATGCTTAGCTTCCAGGTAACTCCCTACCTGCATCAAAATTCATTTTACATAGTTCCACAGAACATGAAGATCCTTATTTGCTAAGCCTTTGAAAGCTGACATTCTTTTTCATAAGAGGGTGTGTTTAAACGGATGTTCATCAACAGACAATAGGTTAGCTGACCAGTGGTGAGCTGAAAATGCTATAGGAAAGTCCAACATGATTATAAGGCTTATGTCACAAAAGATTATATCCTTTGGATTTTCATGATCAAATTTCGTATACTATTGTATAGACTTCTGCTTTGTAGTGTACTATAGTAGCAATAATTTCTGTACATGATCAAGAGTTATGCAGTATTTCTTTTCAGTTCTCCTCTTTCTTAAGAGTTAACATTGGCAAATGACAAGATACAAAGTTTATAGTAGGATAAATGAAAGGCACAGATTTGTATGCTTTAGGATGCAATACTTATTGGCTATAATTACAAAAGCTTTTACTGAATACTGTAAAATTTGTAAGATTCTTTGGGGGAAGGTTTCAGATTTATACCATTCTAAATGTGCATCAGTAGAAGTAAAACTCTTGACTTCAGTATTGTCTTTGAAAATGTTAAATTGAGGATTCTGGTAGCTTACGTTTTATGAACTGGCACATTATATAATGCAGGAGATATATTGATTTCTGACACAGTGAGCAAGCTCTTTAAAATGGATTGAAGTCTCTTTTCTAATTCCATTTTGTTTTAAATGCATATTTTAAATGTAGGTTTTTCATTTAGTAAAAGTTGTCTAATTCATTTGAATGAAGTCTGACTGGTTATTTTAACATACCTTGCTGTTACTCAAGAAGTGTGGATTTTGTTTTTTAAAAAAACCCCAAACTTACAGGGTATATATCTCTTGCTGGTTTATATTGGATTGGTCTGTGGTTTTGAACAATGGTTTAATTTACCCCACCTTGAGGCACACGCTAGTTTCAATACATAGAATAAAATGTAGATTTCTTCTGATATTGCTCAAAAACACTTGTTCTTGCAAGTCAGTGATGAGAGCTGTGTAAGTGAGTGTAACTTCAGTTTGTGACAAGGTAATTGGTGAAATCTGTTCTGTAAGCTTTGACAGGGTAACTTCGTGCTCTAAGTCATTGCTTACTCTAGGTTTAATTTTACAAGTTTTGAAAATGCTGGGTTTTACCGAGTGCCAGCCTCTATTATAAGAAGCATCGTGTTTCTACATATCTCGATTAACATTTTTGAATTTTTTTCCTTAGTTTCTGGAACAATGTTCTCTGTATCATGAAATGTCCATGTGTAAAGCTGTATGCTTGCTTGTATTACAGATGCTATGTCAAAAGGAAAATAAAGTGTTCAGGCTTTCTTATGTGTCCTAAAGAAACAGAAAATTCTTAGTTTATTTTATGGCACTAGAAAGCCAGATCTGGTGGTGGTATTCTAAAGAAGTGGTATTTTTATATAGCAGCAACCACTTGCCAAAGGATTTGAGTGCTGTTTTGACTTCTGAGGAGTTGGGACATCTGCTAACATCCCTCATCACCCTGTATAGCAGAAAGAATACATGGTTTAATAACCTTACCCCTACAGACAGGATTGATATTCCATACTAAAAGCAAGTCAGGAGCATCAGAGACCTAACAGAACTCACCATACCACTTCAGCTTACATTTACAGTGTTAATATAGATCTTTAGTATTTTCTGTTGTCCATTGTGGAAGAGGTAGAAAAGAGAACCTGAATCTAATTATACCCAGATAAAATTAACTCTTTCTTTCATGGAAATTGCTAGTGGTCTAATTGCTAAAATGTTTTTTTCTGTGTAAACATCTTGTCCATACAAGCCTAAAACGCTGCTAAATAGCACAGTGTTAGTGTGCTGGTAAGTAATGGGAGGATTTTCAAATGAGCTGTTTTAAGGCATATAAAACATTACACCATTTGAAGGATATTTTTGCATGTTCTCTCCCCACCCCCATTTATCTGACAGTAATATCCATTCCTGATTTCATAGTAGAGTACAACATGGCATATAACCTCTTGTCTTGTTCCTTTATGGTTGACAAGCATTTGTGATTTCCCAAACACTGGAGAAATACCTGCTTTAATCTAATGTAAAATATTGTTGCAAGGAGTGCTTCCTTGGTCTCTTCTGTGTTGATTAATGTAAGATTCTTGTTTTGTATCACTCGTATTTGTATGCTTCATAGTGATCAGTGTTTTGTATGCATGGAATATTCATAACTGTTTGCTGCTTCAAAAAGGGGGGAGGGGGAAGTGCTTCATTTAGTTGTTGTTACTGTGTTGCTGTAATACCTTTAACACTATCTCTGTTTAGGTAGAGTTGTTTGTACTGATCTGATCGATTTCCAAAAAATGCTGTAGAAATAGACTCACTGAAAATACTGTAATGGGTCTCCTACTAGTGGATTCTATGCAGTTTGCTGCATCTGGACACGCAGAAGTGATTGTGGCCAGTGAAGTCTGAGTTGGTCTTTTTGCTTCTGACTTCTTGTGATTACCTGCAAGTGTACTGCTGCTTGGTGTCGCCAAGCTTCACAGTACTGTTATGAAGACAGTTTGCATTTGTACTGTATTCTCTGCTGAGAGAGGAGCTAATAGGTATGTACGTCATGGCTTGTAGTATCCCAGTGCAGTGCATTGCTGTGTACTTACTTGCCTGGGAAACGCCAATGGAAGTTCTTCAGATCTGTGGAAGGAAGTTGCATTTATTGTTAATAGCCTACATCCTGTTTTAAGGTTGTTTGAAGATAGACATCCTGTCTGCTGTGTTTCTGCCAAAAGATGACAGGGGTTGATGAGCAGCCAGGTATCTCTTATGTGAAGAATTGTTTCTGTCTGTGGCTTATCAAAAAGTAAGTCCAAGAGAATATTGCCATCATACCATGGAGGCTATCAGATTAAATTACTGGAGCTGTATGTGGTTAGTTTGGGATTGGTAGGCACGTTTTTTGGTCTGTAGTAACAGAAATATGAAAGACACTACTGGTATTGAATATGGTTGAACTGAAGGTGACCTGAGAGTAACTCTGTTTTGGATAGCTGGAATTTTCAGAATATGTAGATGACAAATATCCCATGCTTAGCCTTTGATGTAAAGTGCAAAGGTTAACAGAGAAAGGTACATGCTTTGTAGAGGCTTATGTAGATAATAGTTGTAAAAATCTAGCCTTTCACTGGGTGCTGAATTTCTTCTTGGCAAGCTGTCAATGTTGTATCCATGGCTGGTGTTTCTGGAACTTTCCTTGCTGTCAGGTTTGTTGGAGATGAAGACACTCTATACAAACCTGACAGGTAGCATTACAGCTTAGCAAAGAGCAGAGGCAAAGTGATACTATCAATATTGTATTGCTTTTGAACTTGCTTGAGTTGTAACTTGATTAATGATTGGCACCTGTCTGCTTTGTAATGTACATGAGGATAAATGTGAATATTTGACTTCAAAGGAACTGATAAAGAAGCAAGGGCAAGAGAATGTCTCCTTACGCTGGAACAAAGACAACTACAGCACAGTCAAATGTCTCTGAGTCCACATGGGGTAATAATATGCTTTGAAGAGTAGTGTGGGTTTTTTTAATACAAAACAGATTTCCAGTGAAGTTCATGCCACCTAGTCATTCTTGTCAATAAAAAGGAACTCAAGGAATCAATCAATACCAAGCTTGGGATATTTAGGCATATCCCTGGGTATTTTTTTCTCTACTGTCATCTGTTTGCTTCTGCTAATTAGCAGTAGCAGCTTTCAAGCTCACTGTCGGTGCAGCTGTGTACTTTTTTCTGCTGGATGATACATGGATTTTGCTTGCTTTATTTCAAAGGTTGATCAAGGTTTTGGTGACAGCATCTAAGCAGGTGGCTGCATGCAACTCATGGGCTTATAACCAAGCATTCTTCTCACCGTATGTATCAGATGGTCAAAGCTGAAGGAACCTCAGGACGTGTTGGACTGAACACTGGAAAAACCATGTGACAGTAAGTCAGTGTTGGGACAGTAAATAAGTTAGAAGATAAGACACAAGTTTGAGTACTTTAGGTTGTTGTGGGTCTGGCAGGTTCTTGTCTTCCACAGATTTCTGGAACTTGCAGTGCCTGAGCATCCTTGCAGATCCCTCAAGTTGCTGGGAAACCAGCAAAGCTGTCTGATTGCTTGTTCTGTATCTTAGTGTCCTTTGTTAAAATAAATAATAACGATCTCAACATGTTAATTGGTAATAAGGACAAAATTTCATTCTGTTTCCCGGTGTCCTGTTTGAACTGGTATTAATCTCTGCACCTGTATGTCCCAAGAAATGAAAATTTTAAAACATAATTAAAAATAAACATATGCTACAAGCCCTTGCCAATACCATGGCTATAGTAGTCTTTTCCAAAGAAAACTCTTACTGCTGCCTGAAATAATCTGAACAGGTGGAGCTTAAAATGGAGTATGTGCAGTGCATGTGGCCTAGCACAGCCCCTTTCCTGGGGTTCAGCTGCCTTAGTTAACAGAATATGCAGCCCAAGCTTCCTGTTCAGTCTGCTGCAGACTTGGTCTTAGAAGCAGCCATACCAGAAAGCAGACGCTATCTAGATCCAGCTGCTAATAAAGATCAGCAAAAGCCGTTCTGTATCTGCAGGTGGAGGTGTAAGCTTTATGTTAAAGATGATTAGAGCTCTGCCTGGGAGCTTTTAAAACAAGCACCACTTGAAAAATCCTCTTGAAATAGACATGCCTGGATGTTAAGTTTCAGTGTTTAAAGAGCAAGAGAATGCTATAGATTGATCCAGTTAATTATTGAAAAGGCTTAGTCAGAAAAAAAACCTGGTATCTTGTGGACAGTTGGTGCAGCTCATGACATGAAGCAGAGGAATGGACAATAGCAATGAATGCGAAGGACAACCTTGGCGAGTAAATATGTTCAAATGTAACATTTTTCTGTATCCCTTTGAAGTCCGCAGCATTTCTACAGTTCCTCATATCAGTTCCTCATATCAGTTCCTCATATCAGTTCCTCATATAAGTCCCTCATTGTCTTGTTGAACTTCTGAGCACGTATAAATTGTTTTCCACTAGCTGTCCCGGAAAGTTTGATGTTTATATTTCAGGTTGCTGTTCCCAAGTGGCTTCTTGCACCTTCCACAAAGATAGAACGTGTATCATTTCTGTGAAGTGCTGGGAGAGGGGAACATGTTACAAGAATTACATTTTAATGGACATCTTAACAGCACCTTAGTTGCATCTAGTTTACAGGAGGCTGGGTTAAGAGAATGAGCTGTAAGACTGAAGGCCCCAGTCTGTTGAAGCAGTGATGGAAAACCAACACCTTGTTTAATTCTTCCATATTCTTCCCTACTCTTACCTAAAGGTCTAACAACAAACAACTGACATGCTAGTCTTAGAGGCTTTTTCCTTGCCTTTAATACCTAGAGTAGGAAGACATATTATTTTCCTTGGTATTGCTTATACTAATGCTGTATGAGAATTTAATGCAGTTAATGAAAATGATCCAACCCAGTTGATGTAACAATTTTTGTTAGAATTAGTCTAGCATGCAGATGCCATCTAGTGGTCGAAGGCAAGTGGATGAAAAGCTATTGCTGCAGAACTGGCATTTTATTGCATGTTTATCCTGCACTTGTCTGATGGAGAAGCCTTAGCCCTTGATCAGTACTGAAATATATCCATAGTGCATGGCTTCATGATGACTCGGGTCTTGCTGCATTGAAACTAGACTTACCTCAATCAGACATACAAATTTATTTCCCTTAAATTTGGCACACATGAGGTCTCTTAAAACTGTCTGAGGATTCTGAAGGGGGGGGGGGAACAGCTGCCATGAAAAGCGTAGAAAAGTTAGGCTTTGTCTTAGGTGAAGGTTTCCAGGTTTCTTCCCCACTGTGAAATCTCTGTTCCCAAGTCTAACCAAGTAAGGTGGGATTCTTTGTATGAATTTCCAGTGAATGGAGGAGGACTGGTGGAAAATGCATAGGAAGAAGTTTGTTTAGGTCTGGTATAAACCAATATAACTACACAGGAAAAAAAATTGGTTCTGGCTTAGGCATGGAGGACTAATTGGGAGATGCTATTAGAATAGGGTTGGTATTAAATTTGAATACCTTATTTACCCAAATATTGCATAACTCAAGTTGCTTTTAATTAAGTGGTTCTTCTCTCTGCTCCACCTATGGGCTTGGTATCACAGGCATAGACTGTAGAGTTTAGACACGAGTTGAAGAAATCACTTGATATTTAGACAGGTTCCACTAGTTGTCTGCAGTGAGTTGCTCTTGAAAAGCTATCTCTACACCGGTGTGTTAGTTCAGAGCAATTACATGTTTTTGTAGTGAATCCTGCTGATCATCCTCGTGTACTGGTTTGGATTGCAGAGCTCATGCTGTCGTATGCAAATTGGATCTTCTGGTTTAGTAGCTTGCAAAAGAAATGTGTTCCTAGTTGTATGCCCATGGTGTCACTGATGCAAGGATGGGTGACGCATGGGTGCTCTGATAGAGTGGAAGCAAAGCCTGAAGAACTTATGTGACACTGAAGTGCTTCCCATGCTGTGAAAAGTCAAACTGGCATCTGCACTTCTGAAGTGGTCTGTCAAGAGTCACACTGAAGTCTGTTACTCTACTGCTCCACATTCTACCCAACATTTTCCTCATTACCCTTTCCATTCTTTCTGTCATACTTTCTGTTCTCTGCTCTTTTTGTCTCTTTTCTGACTCTTTCTATGCAATGGTGGCAAGGTCTCTTTGGCTTCCCAGGTGTTTGAATATGGTGGCCCCTTAAGCTGCAAGGAAATACTCATTTTCAGTATGTCATGAGGACTGAAACCTTTGGTAGCTGGATAACCAAGCAGCAGGAGGAGGAGGCTGTGTACCTCAATAGTCAGTGACTGCCAGAAAACCAGCAGTTGGGGTATGTACAGTTCAAGAAGGTGGAAGGAAGTCTTCTTGAAGACTAGGGCAACAACCAGAGTTCAGGGTGTGTCCTTACTACAATGATGTTGAAGAGATCTCTTTGGAAGCATAGTCTCCTGTGCTTCTAGCAGCTGAGATTCGACCCAGGTGAATGTACTTCTTTCCTATGTGCGTTGTTAGGGTAGAGGGAGAGAACAGGCACGTGAGGCTTCAGGTGCATGGGTCCATGTATGTGGAGAGGCAGGGAGTTGCTAGTCTGACCAGGAGGGCTGTTTTAGGCCTTTAAAAGCAATTCCATATGGCTGTGAGCTGTAGGAGAAATCTACCATGAAACAATTTTGTGTCAAAGTGCTGATTTCCTCCTGTGTGAGGTCTGCCAAGGAACTAAGCAAACTGCACAGGAGAACGTGCCCATGTAACCTTCCTTAACTGCAAGGGACAGTAGAGCCTCTTCCCTGCCATAACTGCTGAAGGGTATGAGCTAATGACACTACACACAACCCTGTGAACAGTAGCGATGACAAATACTGGTTGAGGTGTTGGTTTCCTTGGAATGAAAGGCAACTACCTGCTGGCATTGCAGTCATGTGTTCTCCCTTCCACATCCCAGCAAGCCTGAAAGGTTTCATGGCTGCCTTGCCTCAGTCAGGTCCGGGGAGCAGCAGCATGAAGTCTGTCCCAGAGGAGATGCCGCATACCACTGTGTGGTCGCTTCAGGATCAGAGGCTTGGATGTCAGCTACAGAGCTGCTGTTTCAGTAGGCAATTTGTAGTCGTGGATTGGTTGTGGGCCAAGCGCCCTCAGGGTGGCAAGAGAAAAAGGATGTCTTGTCCTGCTTGGTGGCATGATTTTGTTCCAAGTATATAGCAGTCTAGTGGGAGGTAGACAAGCTTGTGTCACAAGAATTTCAGGTGGTTGGTTACTAAGGGGATGCCATGCTGGAAGCCATGCTGTTCACAGCTGTGGTCTAAGGCAAAAGTGAGAACGGAATAGAGAAGGAAGAGCTTGGAGACAGCCATGGCCATTGTTACCTAGAACCCATAGCAGGCCTGACAGTAGTTCTTGGGCAGTCTGCATGCCAGACTTACTAAACCTCAGGAGCAGGAGACTCTGGGAAGGTGGTGGCAGGACCAGTGTCTTCAGGAGGCATTTCATTTCCCTCCAGAGTTCTTACATAGTGTTGTTTGGTAGTTAGTCATGGGCCAGCTGCAGGAAGAAAAGAAGATGAGGGTCAGTTTGATTCTTCTAGCAGATTTTAGACCTCCAGACATCAGATATGCTCACCTATGTGAGTGGAGAGGGTGAGGTAGTGTGTCATGGAAGCAGACTATACAGAGTGCTTACTGGTCCTCTAGCCTTCCTCAAAACTGGGGGTGTGATACTTGCCCCTTTGGTTAGGCCACACTTAAGTTTGGGTTGTTAGTCCTTAGTGGGCCATGTTGAACCCCTAGGAGAAGTTGTATTGGCCCTCTCATGCCTATCTCCTTCTCTGTCCCTGAGGTTTTAGGCCGCACTCTGCTCATCCACATAGGGATGGCCATGGGTGCTTCTCAGGGAACACAATTTGGACACTTTTGCTGAGCCATTCCAGTTCAACGCGAGTGTTCTGACCACTCGGACTTTGGGGTTTCCATGTCAAATTACCTGATTTCCGAACTTGCAGTTTTCTGGATGTTTTCTGAGACATGTGTAAAGCTGGAAGGGTGCGATAACTCTGAAAAATGCAATAACTTCAGCAAAGACTAGGCTCAGAATAAATGGATGCCTTCAGCCTTCTGCTGAATCATTGACTGAAACAGCTGCATGGGATGAGCAGCATCTGTCTGTTGTGATTATAAAATGTATGTTCAGCTCTTACTGGTATCTGGTAGCTGAGAACAAGTAATAGCTGATGCCCTCAGGGCTCTGCAGTGTTGACCTGAGGCTGTGAAGCAGGCTGGGAGGAAATGGAGCAGCTGTGAAGCTTGTGGCCACCTTGTGGAGAAGGGATTGAGCGTACCTTGCTGGGCACCTCTAGGAATCATGCAAGAGCTTGACTGTCACATACTTACACTTGTCAGGCGTGAGTTTGTTCCCATACAGTGCTGCATATTCTTTTCTTAGCTGGTACTAGGGAAATTTTAATGGCGCTATGTATTTTTGCACTCAAATGAACTGCTGTCTCTCCCTTCAAAAAAAAAAAAGAAATCAGTACTAGATACAGAAGTCTGAGTTCTCAAAATGGCCAGGAGGCGGCATCAGCGTACCACAAATACGCGTTGGAGCCTCCGTGGCACTTACAGTCCACAGGTTCTCTGTGGACATGCTTTCAGTGCTGGCTTAGTCACCCATGTCTGTAGAAGTAGGCTTTGTTAGGAAGGTGAAGTGCAGTATTTTTATGTAACTTATCTCAATCAAGAACTAATTGTTTGCAGGTGGCTATGGTCAGATATTTTTTAGGGTGATTGGACGTGGTAAATTTTGTACACAATTACTCAAACTGTATTTGTGTGGCTACCAATTTATGCATGTAGGTTTTTTTATAGGTCACTGATTTTCTCTATCACTGGTTTTAGTGTCCTAGTCTTCAAACAGAAGAAAATTTGGGTGGTGAAAGTTTGTTGTTAATGCTTTGTGAGCAAGAAATGTTTGCTCTGTGCTGCAAATATAATGCATTCCTGTCCCCCTTTCATATTAAAGAAGTCTACAATCCACAAGTATCCAAGCAATAAATCTGCCTCACAATCTTTCAAGGTAGACAAGTATGATGGTAGAAAACAAAAATATCAAAGGACTTTTTCATGATAGAGTGCTTGGGAAGACTAGAGTGAAAATGTGAGAGTTCCTGTCTCAGGCCTGCAGTCAGGGTTAGGTATCTACTTAAAGACAGTAATTATGTCTTGTGTACAATACTGGCAGCGCTGGCCACCATCTCCTAATAAAAGGTTCTATTTTTTTGCTTGGAACTCTTCCAAAACTTTGGTTCTTCCTCAGTCTTTGTTTTATCCTGATTTCTTTTTTATTTTTTTCCTTCATTTTAACTTTTCAAAGAATAAGCAATAAGAAAAAAACTTTTTCTCCACCCATATCAGAGATGCTGCTTTGTTCTCATTTTTTTGCTGACCCACAAATAACACTTAAGCAGTAGCTGAAAAAAAACATGGCAATCTCTCCTTCACAATGGTGTTGTCGTTAACAGTAGCACTGACCTACTGCAGGGTTAAAGTGCAATGTTCTAATTGCCCTAGGTTGTTGGCTGCTCATCTTGCTACACTGACCTAACCTCTTCTGTTTGTACTTTGAACCGATGCCTGCAATTCTTAGAATCAGTTCAGCAGAGGAAGAAGCAGTACCATTGTGAGACAAGAAAAAAATCATGATCCTTGCTCAGCTTTATTACTAGCACATACCAGAGGACGACTTGTGCTATGCTGGGATGATTGTTTAGTAAACTGCAGTGATCTTGCACGTGGCTTTGATAGATGATTTCTACAAAGACTGGAAACGAAAGCATCTGTCTGCATTCTTCTTGTTGGAGCCACTTGTTAGTATCCTGTGGAAGATCCTGTGTCAACGTATTGTCCATGAGGTATGAGTTGGACTTCTGAAACTTCACAAGATGCTTCTGGCTGTTCCTGCCAACAAATTTCAAGTGATTGTAATTCTCTAAAACATAGTTTTGCATTTGTTTTGCATAGGTCCCAATTTCTTAGAAAAGCAACATGTATACTTGATTTTACATGGCATTAGCTTGTGATCTTAAGTTATTGTACGTCTGTCCATGTAGGAGATGGCACACACTGCTCTACAATTTACGAGAGAAACAATAACTTCAGAGTGGGGAGCACTGGAATGATACACGTGCTGGTTTGAAATAGGCATCTGAGTCTACTGCCAGCTTTTGCTGGAAACCACTCGAAATTCCACTCCGAAATAACATTTAAAAGTCAGTTATTTTTTATAAATTTCCCTCTAGGAAAAACAAAAGTGGTATGCTGCAGTTGATGCTTACCTCTTGTTTCAGTAACACTGACTTTTGCAAGAAAATTGTCTGCATATGACTTCAGCCAGCTTTAGTATTTCCATTCTGGGAGTACTAAGCATTGCAGGCCTGGTGGGAAATAAGCTGCTCGTGTAGTTCCTTACCCGCTTATGGTGGTCTTTTTTTTATTTTTACATATCTACTTTCTCCAGCCTGAAAATCTGCCTTTATTTCTATTACCTCTCCTCCATGTTTATTAGTTCGTGGCTTCTGCTGACATTCCTTTTTACAGGTCGGTGCGTGTGTGTGCATGTATATACAAATTTTCAAATGTATCTTCTGGCTCCTTTCTTTGGAGTGAAAATTGGGGTGGCCAGTCTGAGAGTCAGTCACCCCTGAATCCCACTAGACACCCAAGCTCATTAAAAACAAAGTTAAAAGAAGCAGTTTAATTGCAGTAGCATAAGATAATGCTTAGCCTGCTGAGTTGTCTGCGTGTTTTGTGCTGCTTTAGCAAGTGTTTTACTGGTATCCAAGCTGCGTATTTTAAAGCTATTCAGCTGGAGGTGGTTATGATTTGTAATTTTGTTTTATAAACAGTACAACTCAGTGTGAACAACCCCAAGAACAAATGCATCTTTGAAGTGCGTGATGCTGCTGGCTGAAACAGTAGACACAAAGTGTCCTTTCACATAGAGATAAGCCTTTACTCACTTAAATTTGAGTTGCAATAATTTAGGAAAACATCATACAGAAGTTTCTGTTGTTGCCTAAAAGGAATTATTCAGCTGAGTTCTGTAATCTGTAGCAAAGATACTAATAGAATTTATGTCCAGTTTCTTTTTCCATTCTCTACCAAGAAAGACTTAATCTGGCAAAATGGTGACCTCTGCTATTAACTATCAGTATTTTCCAATAATTCAGTGTCCTACAGAAATAGTCACTTCTATAAGAACATCTGGAAACAGAAAAAAACATGGCTGTTTTCAGTGGCAGGTCATCTGTATATCAAACACTCTTTTCTTCCTCCTGGGGTGATATTTTTAAGAACTATGGAGATGCTGGAGGGACAACAGAGGATTGAGCCACAAGCCTAAGCACCTAAATAGTTCACTCTCTGTACGCTGAACCTAGTGTATTTCTAAACCTCCTTGACTTCCTCTCCCAAAGAGCTGAACTCTTAAGATGCTACCACCTGATGCTTCTATTTTAACAGTTCACACCCTATTTATGATGTGGGATAATGTAAGACTGTCTCTTTTTTTTTGAAGAACTCCGAACTGTCGTAGATTAGAACATTGGCTGCAGTCATGCACCATCTGTTGTTGCCTCTTGGGCACACAAGCATGTTCCTGAATATCCCCCATGTCAATATCCCGTGTATGATAGGTAGAGATACTTTGTCAATAAAAAAAGTATCAGTGAATTGTTTTTTTTAAGCAAGTGATATCTTGTATTAGAAGATTTCCCTGTATCAGGTGCTACTTTAACTGAAACCATTACTGTCATAACAGATCTTTCAGAGAAATTTTGTAATTTGTCAGGCATATTAAATATTCATTGATTTCAAAATCATAAAACTTTCATGTAGTTACAGAATACAGCTGTATCCACAAGCAATGTATTTCTGTTGTTACTGACTCTTGAAATGCTATTTCACTAAGAGCAAATGTTGTTCCATAAAAAGCCAAGGAGCTTATGTTGATCCCTGTAATGATTTTTTTTTAAGGAGATGGAACATACATGTCCAGCTCGTTTCAGAAGCCCCAGGCACAGCAGTCTTGCAGTTATGAGGAATCAGTCTCACTCCTGTGAAAAGGAATGGCAGTAACAGTAAGTTGTGAACTCATCTTGATCCCTGCCACAAGCAAGTGTACCGTTACAGGGACATGGAAAGCCTTGAAATAAAGCTAAATAAAAACGAATGCTGCACAGAGTGCACTGGAAAATGCTCATTTTCAATGTTAATCACTCCTAGTGTGAAGCTTTCATTACTGTGATGGTCATATTTTGAGGCAGGCCAGCCCTAGTGAGTCAGCTTTCTGGCCAGAATCCTGCATGGGTCATAAACAAGTAGTATCCAAAAAACCAGGAGGGCAAAGGTTCCTTCTCACACTGTACAAAAGCCAACTATTTGGGCTCAGGGTTCATCTGCTACTGCATGGGATCAACCTTTTATTGACCATAAGTCTCACTTGAAGCTAGTCTGATGATTAATATCTGCAAACTGTCTTTTACTGGATCCCAACAAAAAGCCTGTCAGGTCATGTATTAATTGAAACATAACAACTGTGTTTCTCATGGATGATGGCAAAAAAGCAACAATTTAAAGGGCTACAGTTGCTAATTTGGAGTGGAACTAAAAGATAGGATCTGGATTCCTTTCTTTTGGCTTGTGCTTTATCATCAGGATTTCTGAAAGCAGCTGGAACTTATGCTAAAGAGAAGCAGGGTCTGGCTGGCTTCAGCTGAGATGTGTGTTGCCCTGCCTGTGCCAGCTGAGCCCTCTTTCCCAGAGGAAGAGTTCTACCCTGTGGGAGAGCAGACAGTGGTAGTGCCTCCTGTCCTCCTCCTGGCTCTGCCAGAGCAAAACCCAGCTCTCTGGGAGCCCAGGAGATGATGCCCAGAACCTTCACGCCCTTCCGTTGTGCTCTCAGCAGCATCTTCCTTTGAGCTGCTTCTCTGCCTCGGGTACTGTTGTGTCCCACAGTGCTGCAGCTACCTCTTTGCTCTTAACACCTTTCTATCTAGGCTTCCACTGATGCAAACCAGGAGCAGGTTAGGCATAACCTTACTAGTGAAAAGGTCGGTGTCCTCTTGCATATATTCACCTCCCATTGATTTTGGTGACAGGGCATGCCTGAGAGAAGAACTTCTAGCATGTACTGCATAATGGTCAAAGAAGAAACTAGCCTTACTAGTGGGTTCCTGTAATAGGTATCCCTAGTACGTAGTAGGTCTCTTCAGATCAAGCACTCACCTCAGTCTGTTGTCTTAGATATTGTCAAGTATTCACAAAAGAATGTAGCAAGATACAGCAAGTCCAGATAATGAATATCTGGAGTGTCTTCTCACTCTTAGTACAACTTTTTATGCATTGGAAGATCTCTTCTGTAGTGTGGAAAGGGTACATATAGATGTTGTCTGTAAATGCCTTTTTGACATGGGTGAAAGCATGTCAAGGTGTGTGCTAAAAATGAAATAGTACAGCAGCTGTATGATAGTGCTTGGCCCCATTCTCTGGCCCTCTCTAGCTTGCTTATGTGGACATGGCTGTGAGTCCTGCAAGAATGAGTGCATCCAGAAGGAAGGTGCATAACTGAATGGCAGAACTCAGAGGGTTGTCATCAGCGGCGCTGAGTCTAGTTGGAGGCCGGTAACGAGTGGTGTCCCTCAGGGGTCAGTACTGGGCACAGCCTTGTTCAACTTCATCAGTGACCTGGATGAAGAGTTAGAGTGCACCCTCAGCAAGTTTGCTGATGACACCAAACTGGGAGGAGGGGTGGATACACTAGCAGGCTGTGCTGCCATTCAGCGAGACCTGGACAGGCTGGAGAGTTGGGCAGAGAGGAACCTGATGAGGTTCAACAAGGGCAAGTGCAGGGTCCTGCACCTGGGGCGGGACAA
>Ga0065711_1003512_pt1 | contig 36566 bp, 19 predicted proteins | sample Hoacrofraction12_FD_59098 | JGI IMG/M metagenome (GOLD analysis project Ga0065711, IMG submission 59098) | Hoatzin crop microbial communities from Cojedes, Venezuela - Epithelial fraction 12 v2 (version 2) | ecosystem: Host-associated > Birds > Digestive system > Esophagus > Crop | place... | reverse complement strand
CCCCCCCTTTCCCCCGCCCTGCACTCTAGCCCTGTTACTGCAGTGTGAGCCAGAAATCAATAGGGCTGCTCTAATGGAGGTTCCAGCTGCAGCGGGCTGTGCCGGCACACACACACACCACGCACACACACACGCACGCACAGGCACTGACGTCCGCGCAGCTTTCTCAGCCGATTGGGCACCGCATCGGATGTTCTGCCGAGCAAAGAATAGGAATCATTTACCGCCTGCTAAAAAAAACCCCGCCCGGTACCTTGCCTTTGGCTGGCTCCGGGAGAGGCGGCTGCTGCGCGGACACCCGGGAGGGGCCGGCTGACACCCTTGGGGGGTCTGGGCCCGGCTGACACCCCCGGGGTGGGGGGGTCTGGGCCCCCCAACTCGTAGGGCGCGGTGCCTGTCAGGTTCCCGGCCGGTGCCGCGGAAGAGAGGGAGGCGAACGCGGGAAAAGCGGCGTGACGAACGGAGGCGGGTTAATGGATCGGTGAACAGAGCGCTCCTGCCCTCTGATGTGTTCGCAAGTGTTTCTGAGCTCTGGAGTATGTTAACGAAAGCCTTATTTTTAAGGGCTTTGTTAGAAATCCTGCACTGGACATTTAATATTTCCATGCAAGTTGCTTGCTTGCTTCCCCTTCCTTCAATAGAAAAAATACTTGATTTGTGGAAGACTAGCTTCAGGTTTAATTTCCTATGGTCTTTAAGTATTGTATATACTCCTGTGTAAAGCTACTCCTTGTTAATAAGACATGTTTGTTTTTTTCCCCTTTTTAAGCAATAAAACCTAGGCTCTGTTGGTTACCTGATGTTGTAGCTGTTTATCTCTGAAATAAGAAACAACCCTGTGGGTGAAGGTATAAAAAAATCCCACTCTTCTCCCGCGGTAAGGTATTCCTGGGATCTGCAGCACTGCAGAACACCTCCCCCACCATCCTGCCAACGTATTTCAGCTTCAGCGTATCGACAGCGACTGCCCCAGCCCCAGCCTGGCTCCAGTCAAGCATTCGTATTCCTTCCACTCAGCCCCGTGGACCCTTGCAGGGCTCAGGACGCCAACCCAGGACCCGCTCTGGAGAAATCAACTCTGCGAAAACGAATGAATCATAAAGCCATATTGCACGACAGAGTCACAGCCCAGCCTGTGTTCTACTGTTCATTCTCATGCAAGCTTTAAAAAAATCCGTGGTTTAAACCCTAAATGTGATGGCATGTGGCAGGCTACGAAGTAATGGGCTGTAGGAAACCTTAGAACAAAAGGGGCCAGGAGTCACAGAAGTCCACATTTCCTCAACATTAGCAATGACACCATCGCAGTACCCCCTCCCCAAACATTTAGCTAATCTCTGCTTTAATTATTTATACTAGTTGCTTTTTTTTTCTGCTGTCCTTGGCAGTTTAGAGCACAAATTAACCATTCTCTGTTCCTCTGTGTGGAGACATTTTGCCCAGGACTTTTTTCCCTTTCTCCTGCCCGATCCTGATTAAGTTTTAACCCCTTTTCTACTGGACAGGAAGCTCAGGCTGTGCAAGTACTGTAATTGCAGTCCATTTAAAGTGCCTGTGCTTTCAAGAGATACCAGGTATATTCCCCAGGCTAGCAGCAGACTGTTTACCAGACTGATAAACACAGCATCACAGGCAAAAGTTAAAGCATACAGTGCAGCTATTGTCCTGGAATACGAAATTAGAGTCTGAACTCTAACCTACACACTAAAATGTGTTTCTTTTGTGTTTTGTTAGGAAACAAGCAGTTTTCCACATAATTAAGCTATTAGGGTGCTCCTGCTTAGCTCATAGTGTACTTATTAACATCCGTGAAAATGAAATTGCCCAGGGGTAGAAAGCCCTTACAGCACCACTGATCCTTACATTCCTTAATGTTCCCTGTCTTTTCCCAACACCAGCGTTTCACATGCCTGGAAACACCAGCCCAGGGCACTGTGATAGCCACTCAGCCTGAGCCTTTACTGAGTAGATGTGCATTAGGTAACTACTTTTCGATCTGAAGTTGAGCAACCCTCTGGTAATTAATCACTGGCTCCTACAACATCTGCAGCTGTGAAGGGGCACCGTGGGCTGGTTGGCTAACCAAGCTCTTTGCAAGGATTAACCAGAAAAGCTGGTGCTGGCAAAGTGTTTAGCAGATGCTGGCCATTCCAGTAACTCAGTTCCCACCTCCATTTCCAGGAGAGTATCTGAAAAACAGTCCTTACCAGTCCATAAAGGTCTTGTCAATTTACTGATAATCTCTGAAGGTTTTCCAACTTAGAGGCTTTTGTTAAAGCAGCAGTTTAGTATTGAACATACCATATTCAGTAAGGGGGCATCAAGATTACTTTGGTGAGACTCAGAGGAACATCTTGCAAACACTGCTCCAGCACAGCACAGAGACATGGTGGAAAGTACACCTTAATAAGAATAAGTGGGCTTCACCTGGACAATTCAGACAAAACATAATACATGTAAGGCTCAGAGGAAAAGAAATCATTTTATTTCAAGCAGACCTTGTCTCAGTCATAAGGTTATACACAAAATATTGCTCACACTGTACCCAAACTAGTAATTTATGCACAAGTGGGTCATAACTATTCTTCAGTATCTGTAAAGTGGTGGTACACTACTTTGTTCTTGCAACTATAAAATTTTTATACTGAAACTGCCTAGTGTTTGGATCCCGTGAATCACTGAGCAAAAAAACATGTATACAAGTGCATCCATATATGCAGAAATCCCTTAGAATATTAAATAACTGCTTGCTGTTAGCCCCCAAGCATCTCTTTTCCTCAAATACACTGTCCAAAATGTGAAAAGCCATTACAAATGCACAACAAAATCAGAGATAAAACACCCAGTCCCAGACAAAATGCTGGTGGCTCCATATAAACACTTAGCCTGAACATTCTCCATTTGGAGCCATACATATGAGGGAACCATTTTACTCTCTAGAGTGATATGAACACTCAGCATTATTTTGGAGAGAAAGTACCTAAAATAACAGGTATCTCCAGGATGACAGCTTCAGAATATGCACACTACAGCTTTCATGTGAATATGTAAGCAGTACTTCTGATATTTAGCAAAGGACTCTGACTAAATAGTATTTTCATCAGTGTTGCTGACCTCAGATGCTCAAAATTACTGATCATGTCCGCAGAGTGTTTCCATGCAGGCACAGAGAGTTGCAAGCTAATTTTGCCCATGTTTCAAGCTGGCAGAATGCAAACTGTGTCTGGTCTAGAAGCCAGTCTGACATAGTCAAGTGAGTCAGAGGTCTACCAGGTAGAAGAATTAGTTGAGCAAGGTGATGACTATGTGCACACAGGTTAGGCATAGTTCAGGTACAATTAAATATGTAAACTGCAGAATACTCATACATTTGAGTCAGAAGAAGGAAAAAATTATTACGGAAAGAGGACAAAAATTGCAGGAAGGAGTTCTGAGCAATAACATGCCTTCATTTTTTCTCATTGACTTCATCAGGAAGGAAGAACAGGCCCACATAGACATTAAATTGGAGAATTGAGCAAAAAAACCAACAAAAGCCATTAAGGAAATGGAGGGAACAGTTTATGGGAAATGACTGAAAACTAAACTCATAGAATGCAAACAAAAACTGAAAGAAGAACAGCTACCTCAAGTATGATGGAAGGTCCAAAACTGCAGAAAGGGAAAGTGGAAGGTAGCCAAAAGGGGTACCTCTTTCACATATGTGAGATGTCAGGGCGAATTTAAACTTGTCATAGTTGAATTCCAGGAGGAGGATGACAAGGAGGCATTGAATATTGTGATAGTGTTCTTAGGAGAATAGGGCAAGGAAGTAAAAGTAATTTACAACTAGACCAAACAAAGCACTAGGAATTAGACTAGACGGAACAACCCTAAAATGACAGAGGATGTGTTTAAACAATGCAATAGGTCTTTTCAGCTTCTAATTTTTCATAATTCCTAGTTATTATAAGTGATAGCCCCCATTGTAAACATTTTTGACTAAACATGAACCCATGAAGGAAAAGAGAAAGCTCAAATGGAGGAAAAAAGGAGATAAACAAACGCCCTTACAGAATGCTTAGATTTTTTTCCAGCTTAGAAGTGAAAATAAAAAAGAAAATAAATGTACATAAACTTATCAGAAAGTAATTTTCCTCATTATTTTACAAGATTAACAAGTTTAAGGCCTTCACAGCTCTTGAAAAGACTCAATTAAAGGTGTGTGTTAAATACAGGGGAGACCATTTTACAGTGCTGTGGTTTAGCCTCAGCTGGCAACAGAAAACCACGCAGTTGCTCTCTCACTCCTCCCCCTGCCCAGTGGGACAGGGAGAAGAATCAGAAGGAAAAGGCAAAACTCGTGTGTTGAGATGAGAACAGTTTAACAGAATAGCAAAGGAAGAAAATATCAACAATAATACTGATAAAAAGAACATAAAGCATACAATGCTCTCACCACCCAATGCTCAGCTTGCTCCTGAGCAGCAAATACCTTTCCTTCAGCCAGCTCCCCACTTAAATACTGAGCATGGCATCACATGGTATAGAACATCCCATCTGATTGGCTGGTTCGGGTCAGCCCACTCAGCTGCTTGTGAAAGTTAACCCTGTCCCAGCTGAACCCAGGACACATGGTCATGTACAAAACAGACATGTAGTTTTAATTTGAAAAACCTCTTATGTGCTTGTCAGACCTGCATGCTTTACTTTTCCCAGTGATGACTTGAGCATGGAGACATGCTTAAACTCTTTGCTGAATCAGGACCTAAATGCCTATTGCCACTAATACTTCAGCAAAGGAGCAGTTCTATCCTGATGAAAAGTCCTGCTACATACTCATATATATATATTCATTATTTGCATTATTGCAGCAGTTCAAAGTTTAATCAAAGACTTGATAGGCACGCCGGCAAAAAAATGTGAGAAGTTCTAAACATCTTAAAGAAGGTGACCCATTAAATAAAGGATAGCTAAAAAATTTTGTGACAGAATTCATAGACTCAACATTGATATTTGAACAGAGTCTGTTGCTTCTACTGCACTTTCCACAGTTGTTTACATCACTTTCTTTCCATGACATGACTTAGGAGAACAGAACTCCTGCAAGAAGTGTGTCTTCTAAGTGGAAGTGGAGAAATTAAGAAAGAAAGAGCAGACTAGAACAGGGCGGTGAAACACTGGCATGTTTTTTACTGTAAGGGTAGTGAAACACTGGAACAGGTTGCCCAGAGAGGTAGTGGAGGCCCCATCCCTGGAAATGCTCAAGGTCAGGTTGAACAAGGCTCTGAGCAAACAGGTCTGGTTGAAGAGGTCCCTGCTCACTGCAGGGGGGTTGGACTAGATGAGCTCTAAAGGTCGATTCCAAGACAAAGCATTCTATGATTCTATAAAAGAGGCATCATAGCAAAAAGGTTGCAGAGGAATGTATAGAGCAGGAAAAAGCCAATGAATTGTTTGTAAGAGCTGCAATTGAAAGCAGGATTTTCTTCAAGGTTAAGACATATACATATAGGGGGTTAAAGTACCACTGTAGTCAGTGGAGGTCTAGTCAAGACAGTCAACACTGCTTGAAGGAAATTAAGGTGGTCAGACAGGATGTGGCTACTTCAGAGAGAGATGAATAGCACCCCAGGCTCCATCACAAGTGTTTCTCCAATCTCATTTTGCTGTAAAAGGAACTAAGATGCTGAGTACATGTTCAGGACATCTAAATTAGGAGAAAGATTCAGCTACAGAGCCAGAGAACTATGTGTAAATGTTTAAATCTTGCCACGAATATTACTTTTTCAAGCTGATTCACTTTTCTAAACAGAAGCATCTACTGCTATCTGACACACCCCAGCTTCCAGCTGCTGCTTCAGAGGGCACAGGCTTCCCTGTAGGTCTTCCTGGAAACTTCTTCCACCCCTTCGTAATTATTTGACAAAGATGTCATTTTGACACTGAATGAGGTCACAGCCCCTCATGCAGACCTTAGTGACTCTTTGCTAGGTAGTTTTGTACCTCTTAATAAGGAATAAAATAACAATAGCTGAAAAGTTCTGCCGTGTTTTGCATTTTTCTTTTGCTTTCTTTCTTTTTCGCCTATCAGATACATCAATGGGTTTCTGCTTTCAGTATAAAAATGACCACATTGCCAGTCACATTTTCATTAAAAAATCTGCTTAGTTCATATACTACCTTTCTTCTAAAACTTAAAGCTTAGATAAGTCTCAAAACTACTTAATATTGCAAAAAATATTAAGAGGAAAAATATTCAGGAAACTTTAGTCAGGACAAACTATAACTCTGTTACATTTATAAGCATAAGAACTATTTGATCCAGGACAGCCAACACTTTAATACACCACTAGGCAAACATAAAACAGGACAGATACTGATCATTCCCCTGGCATATTCTCCAAGTCCTGTCAGCTTGAGCTGTACGGATGTCCTAAGCCAAAGTTTCCATTGACACATTTGTGCTCAGCACCTCAGCTGACATTCTTCCTTAAGTCTGATCAATTTCTGTTTGAACCGATGCATTCTTTTCCTATGATATGCTTTTAATGCCAAAGAAATGGGCATGCGAATGTCTAGTGAAATATATTCACTATGTATTTCACAAAGTCTTTTTTCTTCTTTTATGCTTGATGTCTGATAGTTTCTTTGGGAATCTTCCCCTTCATCTATTGCATAACCAATCATTCCTAAGCCCATTCACCACACCCTTCATGACTTCATAGATCACTACTCACGTGTCTCCCCTTCCATTATTATCTCTACGCCAAGCAGAGTGGTTCTGGCTGCAAAAGTTTTAGCACAGAATCTCACTGTTGATTTTTTTTCCAATTTGGTTTATGTTTTTTGAGACAAGATCACCAAACATGCATGTAAAAGTCAAGACACCGATATGGTATATTTTTAGCTATGCATAAAGAGATATGTATTTGTATATGTGTTGCACATGCATACACAGACACTCATACAGTGGCAGAATAGTTTCCATTTTATTGAATTCCTTAATGTGACATTTAGATATTTTGTGGAGGCAGTTCTGGGCACAGCAGTACACACAGGCAAACAAAACGTCATGCTTTATTTACGACGGGATTTAATACTGTTTTGCTTACACAAGACAAAAACTACCATTCCCAAACCATACCATTAGCCATCACCTCATCCTAATAAAATCTCATCATCTTTAGACACTCACTGTTTGGTAAGAATATTTCTCTTTTTAATAACAGCTAGCATTTTGCTCATGCATAGAATTGTCAGATTAGAATCGCTAAATGTCTTATTCCAAATGAAATGCTAGTGGGCTTCAGAAACTAGTTAGGACTGGAATGATCTGGTCCAGATGGCACGAGCCAAGCAGATTGAAGAAATGCTCTGTCTTCCCTCCTTATCCTCCCAACACGCAACTGCATCCATATTTTTTAAAAGAAGAAGCTACATGAGGAAAAAGTGTGCTCATCCTTACATGACAACTTATTAACAAGGATATTTGCCCAGGGACTAAGGGGGTTAAGGGTGCTCATCTAAGCTTTAAATATCAGAGATCAAGACTCTAAATCCCAGGCCTCCAAACAGAGGTGCTGGTGAGTTTTAAGAACCACCAAGAATAAGAGGTGCTATAAAATAGGCAGTCTGCCTCACTCATAATTAGGCACCGAAAGCTCTTTATGCTCAGGTTGTATGAAGCCACCTATGGAAACTCCAAGCAGAACCATGAGAATGGATGAATTCCAGGACACCCAGAAGTTACCTGGTGCTGATTTCAAAACTAGTGACTACCAGAGACAAAAATTAACTATATTATATGTTGTTGCTGTTAAGAAGTTTTCTTATGCACACACACTCGAAAAAAGAATAGACAAACCTGAAATATGTTAATAACTCCACAAGAAGAAGCATTATAATGAGGTTGAAATAGAAAACAGGCATGCAAATGGCATCAGTGACAATCTGTCACTTGTTTCACCTTCTAATCCACATCTTTACCAGCCCTGTTCCCACCTCCTGCTCCTTCCTTTGGTAGCAGTTTGTCAGCCATCATGCAGAATCTGGATCGCAGGCTTATTATAACCTCAGGTTTCTAATAAATTGCTTCACAAGAAGTAAACAGACATCCAGTTCCTCTCCTCTCCTCTCCTCTCGATGAAGATGAATGCAGGGTTCTGCACCTGCAAAGAAATAACCCAGCGCGACAGTACAGACTGCAGGATAACAGAAGAAGTTTGGCAGAAAATGGCTTGGGGTCTTGATGGACAGCAAGATGAGCAGCAGTAAACAGCATGCCATGGAGGGAGTGAGGGTTATCTGCATACGGGGCTGTACTAGATAGATAGAATACAATCAGCGGGATGATGGAAATGATTATTTCTTTCCAGTTGTGTTGAGACTATATCTGGAGCAGTCCAGTTTTGGGGTCCCCAATGCAAGAAACACATCAATGAACTGGAGCAAGTCCAGAGGAGGGCCAGGGACTTACAGAGCTGAGGCACAGAACATATGGGCAGAGGCTGAGAGAGGTGTCTGTGCTCAGCCTGGGGCAGAGAAGCCTAAGATGGAATTGAGCTGCTGTCTTCAACAATATTGTAGGTGGTTATGTAGAAGACAGAAGCAGACTCTTCTCAGAGGTGCAAAAATAGCGTGACAGGCGATGGTCACAAGTTACAACAAGGGAAGTTCCTACTGACCATAAGGAAAACATTCTTCATCATGGAATTGGTCAGCCCAGGAAAGATTTCCCAACAAGGTTGTGGAATTTCCAGCTTTGGAGATACTCAAAACTTGATTGTGCAAGGCTGTTGCTCTAACTCTGAATCTAGGCCAACTCTGAGCAGGCGATGGAACCAGATAACCTCCAGAGATCCCTTCCAAACTAAATTGTTAGGTGATTCTAATCACGTATTTGAAATTGAAGTACAAGGGCATTTTCAAAGTTAAGGCTCGGTTTCCTGTTCAAAGGTCTTCATGTTAAGCATCAGAAGGATGTACAACCATTTCTAACTATAATGCATTTGCTAGATTACTACAGGCTAGTAATAATAATGCATGTGAATAATGCATGCATATGAAAAAAAAAAAAAAGGAGCAGGTTGTGCAATCCCAAACTAAGCATACAGAGTATAGTCAGAAAAAAGAAGGCATGGGTCTTCTGTAACTAGATGAAGTTTTTACATATGTACACACTATATAGCACATCTGAAGAAGACAAAAGTGAAAGAAATAGATAACATTTCTGAAGAAATGAACATTGTGCTCTGGGGTAAGGATAAAGATTCTGATACAAGCATGCAATCAAAATGTAAAAGCTTTTAGGTAAAATGAGAAGTATTTTCAAACCATTTCTCTGGTTGAAATGGCAACATTTGAAAAACAGAAGAAAACCACAGTGGTTATCACATTTGTATAAGGCATTATTAATTCTACTGGTTGAAATCCCTCTTTAAACCCATCCTCATTGTGCTAGGGTCATTTATTCTTCACTAACTACCTTGCAAAAGCAAGGACGAGAAAAGGGAAGAAAATAGCTGTGTTGTCCAAACATTGAAAATAAATTTGTTTTAGCCAGATCTACGCAACACACACATACAATTTAAGCCCAAACTTGAGTAGTGATAGTGCCTAGGAATGCTGTGTTTACCCCTAGAATTAAACAGAAGCAGAATGCAATGGAGGAAAGATCCAGCTTCCTAAATATTCATACACTAATTCTCAAATTCATTTAATATTTTCTATTGGCACTATAATATTATGGGACAGATCCAAGTCTGATGTTATTTTTCCTTATGAACAGAAAGTCATGGCTCCTGGAGGAATAGTTACTTTTCTCTCATCTAGACAGAATTTACCATTATTTTTCAAACTGCCACAGAAAGAGACTAAAGAAATTCTAAGACACCTATGGATGACTTTCATATAATTCATTCAAAGACCAACTGCTAAAAAAGCAATATGATTCTAACAAAATAAATAGTAAATTTGCAGTGGCAGAGGATTGAACTAATTTCTGTTCCTTGGAATTTATCCTTATCTTTTCAGAAAAACATGAACAATAATTGAACAATAATTGAACAGAGACTGACAGCACCATAAGAAATGGTGCTCTGATTGTATTTCAGCACATAGCAGATAAAAGTTTTAGCAGATAAAAAAATAGTCTTACCTTTTGCAGAATTTAAGTTAATTATGTAGATAACAACTTATACAGGTAGGGCCTAAGAATTTTGATAGTCAGAGTTGGGTACCTAATACCCTGGGATTATGAAGTCCATAAATAATTCACACGTATAACTTTACTGTCAAAAAGAGGAGACTGCCGTGGATATCAGTGAGACTGCACCTATTGCAGAGATCCTGAGATCATGGAAAAAGCTGGATTTGTAAATGCGTCACACACAAAAGAAACCAGAAAGTTGTGTTGTAATGTACTCAAGTGGCATCACCTACACAAAGTTCAAAGTTCTAATTTGATCCATCATGATTTTCAATGCAAAATATTAGCAAAAATTTCTGCTTACCAATGGGAAAACAATCAGACCACCTAAAATTAGATGAATACTTTAAAATAGTAGATTGTTTAGGCAGAAGTGATTTGGGAACATGAACTATATTTTTATTTAGAAAAATTAAAAGTAGCCATAGTCTTGTGAAGAAAAAAAAAATTCTGTGATTTAATGAAGAGGACTTAAAGATTTAAGTAATATTCTACTTTTAATTATGGTTAATTATGGTTTAATTGGTTAAGAAAAACATTCTAACTTCTAAAGTTAAATTAATTCAACTTAAAATTAGTGAAGATAGCAGTTAGAGAAGGCCCGTTATTAAAGAGAGGGTAGTTAAGAGAAAAAGCATTTGATCAAAACTGATCATGCTACCATAGGCAAATGAGTTACCAGCCATCAGCAGTATTACAGCAATTTGCCATGTGCTCTCTTCCAACTGTACCTAATTAGCATTCTATTTCAATATTCACAGTAAGCTATTATGACATAGCTTAAGTGAAGTGAATACATTTTATACCGCAACAGCAAACTAAAAATACACACACAGTAGATTATCGCTCAGCTGAGGTCCTGAAGCTCATTACTTTGTGGTAACCTAACCGTTTTCAACATGTTTAATGTTAACATGAGCCTTCCTTCCTCAGCATGTCCTCTTTTTCTTCTCCTCCTCCTCCTCTCTCCTTAGACAGAATTTCAGGATTGGGAAGAAGAAAGAGGAGAGAAATCACCAACTGGCCATGTGACCAGGATTTCCAGACGCTCAGCATAAGTGGGATCTGGACATGCCTTTTGGAGTTGATCTGTGCAATTGCTAACCATCTGCGTAGCGTGTGTGTGCTGGATCAGATGTGTGCATATGTAGCAAGTTCAGTGTATGGCACACAGCCCATATTTCCCTCTAAGATTCCCTGGATGTGTGCCCATCCCTTAATTCTGTATACCTTCAACAACTCCTCCCGTTCTCCTTTCTAGTGGCATACAGAATGTTAAGAAAGTTCTTCTGTAAAGTAAAAAGCAAGGTACGAGAAAGGCAGCAGTCAAACAGTTCTTAAACTTCATCAAGAACACTGTCAACAACATTAGCTGCAAATTCTTTATTGCAAACAGCGGCAACCTGCTGTAGACATACATCAGTAAAACCAGCTGAGAACAAACACCACACACTTCATCGCAATGAGCATTTACATAACATGGAGCCGGCACTCAGTATTATGTCACTAATGTGACTCTTTCTGCAGTCCCTTGAGTGCCTCTGGCTTTGCAGAGTACATCCAGCTAAACAGCACTTGTATGGCCCTAGGACATACGCCGTCTGGCCTCCTGCAGCCACTACTCAATTGAATATAATGGAGTCATGCTAAATGACAGAGCCCTCAGCATGGTAGGCGGAGGGGGCAGGCACAAGCACAAAGAATTAATCAAGCAAGCCAACTCGAAATTGTACAAATTCTGTCAAGCAAATATCTATAATATATTCTGTCACTGAGACTGTCAAAACGGGCTAAATCCTCAGCTCAAGTTAAAATAGTACAGATATTCTAAATTACACCAATTACAGCAATACACACTAAGAGAAAATCTTGCCTTATTTTACAGGGTTTTTAAAAATTTGATGCTGCAAAGAGGCTTAGAAAACACACCTGCTTTGTACTCTTTCTTCCATTCACTGAACTTCATTTTTCTATATGTTAGAAAATCTCTGCTTTTCTGCCCAGGAGTAAAAGCTGGTGCTGTTCTTTCCTGGACTGTCAGTGCAGTGCTAACTTTGTCAACAGCTCTAGGAAAAAGATTTGTTACTTAACTTGTACCCTAAGGCTGTGCAAATGATCTGTGCAAGTAGCTGTCGTTTCTTCTTCTCCTTCTTATGCTTCTGAAACATTTTCACTTTTTGCAATTTTCATCAATTTCTTAATTTATGTATTTTCTGTAATTAACTCCAGTATCCAGTGTAGCTATATAATTGTATATTAAATAAAAATCTCATTCATTTGATCAGGAATTTGCTGTACCACAAGAATACTTAGTGTTTTCTGCAAAGCTGAAGCAATTCAATTTATTTCAGACTGCACTGTTCCCCATTTCAAAGAAATTAAGATAAAAACAATAAATAAAATTTTACACCGTTTTTTCAGGTGGTGTAATGGAACTACAAAGATTTAGATTCAGTAACTGGACAAACAGCCAAAAAAAAATTAGAAAATTTTAAGATGGCAAATTTTTCAATGAAAGACAAGAAAAATTTTCATATTTGAACTAGGTATAAACTGCAAGTGAACAGTTCAGGTTATAACTCCATCTCTGGAACTAACTTTTTATGCCTATGAAGGAGTTTATTTCCAATTTTGGCTTTATTATTCACTATTTGTAAAATGGTATATAAAAATTCTTTACTAGTATCATTCACATAGTTTAATTAACAAGTATTAATAGTGGCAGAGGTACTAATAAAACTGCCTTCTTTTGGTTGTCACAGCTGTTCTCAATCTACCACTGTATTGGCATTGTAAAAGAAAAACCATGGTATACCCATTTCCTGAATTTTGAGTATACACAGAAATTAATTAACATCCAAACTGCATTTCCGAACGCCTTACATTTTAAAAAATCCGTAAGGAGATAAGTAATCAGTTATTGCTATCTCAAAATATATAGGGCGTGTCTTCTCTGAAACAGGTGATATCTAGACTGCCACCAGGTCAGAAGTTTGTGTCAGACTGAAGATGCAGATAAACAAAAGCAGAAGCAGCTTAATGTCATAAATACCATTTTGAGTTTATGGTGGAAGTATAGCAAAATAGGTTGTGTTTGTACAACAACAAATAAGGTCAAGCAAAAATACTGTTATATGCTATTATATGATCATCTTGTGTAATGTCCTTATGGTTAAATCCTCTTTCTTTTATTCTGTAAATATATTGGCTATTATTCACACACCTGTCTCGTACAGAATAAGCTCAGAAGGCATGTTCCCTCTGAGACAGGTGCACAGCATGTGGGTCTCTGCTGGGTTAGAAGAAAAACATGCATATGTATGTTGCTGGGCGTAGGGAGAAAGGAAAATGGATGAAAGTTGTTCTGATACAAAAGAGAAGCATGAAATGAAAGGACATACAACACATGGAAAGGGGACAGATGCAGGAGTATACTAAATAGAAAAAAAAGTTCTGTGCATTAAAATGAAAAGTAAGCAAAAATTCATACTCCCCCACTCATATATAAGAAAGATTATAGTCTTAGAAAGGAATTACCATTCTCAATAGTTTATAAGGCATCATTTTTCTTGAACAAAACTGGAATATTTCAAAATAAGAGCTTGTTTGTGAATGAACTTTAAAACAGATAAAAGAGCTGAACTCAGAGGGAACCCAAACAGAAGATGCACTAACAAGTTAGAACCAAAACCCTCTGATGTTCCTTGTCACTTCATCTTTAGCAAAGTCCATCTGTACAGGAGCTCTCATTTCTGTACTAAAGAAGGGTTATACAATGATTAGAAGTGATTATATAAGCAGAAATCCCACAATGAATCAGGATGACGATTCAGCATTTTCTCAGCTCAGTTGGAGGAGTAGGAATGAATTTTCAAAAGCACTGGAGAGATTAGAATATTTCTGCATTGTATGCAACTGCTTTTTGTTTTCCAGATATACTGCCCTTATTTATCCGTCTCTCATAGGCAGGACATCGTATTTTTTCTTATACATAGCAGTACATCTTTCAGTGCTTAGAGTTCTCTGAAGTAAACCTAAAAACCTGTGGATTAATGTGAAGCTAAAAGTGACCTTGAAGTCCTATTGTGTCCCATCTTCATAGAATTTGATTAGAATCTATGGAGAAATTGATCATTTATCACTTCACTGTCCTGTCCAAAGTCTGTGTATTGTACATGAGTCTATGAAAAGCATAAAAATAAAAAAGCAACAAAACAACATATTTGATAAAACTAACATATGAATATACAGCATCAACTGAGTTTCTTTATCTATTTTTAAATGTACGTATTCTGAAAACAAAGACTGCTACAACCTCATGTTAAAGAAGCATTCTCTACCTGTGGTTCTTTACAACTCAGTGGCAATTTCATATAAGTTTCAAGCCAAACACAATTCAAATCAACAATGTACAGTTAGAAAAATGCAACTACAATAAACTTTGAAGCAAACCTCTACCAGTGTGCACATTAAAGATATTTCTAGAACAGAAAGTATCAGGCATAGACTTCAGATTCTCTCTTTTAACTACTTTCAAGTGCAATTTAATGTTAATGTTGTAGAAATGCATAAAGAGTCCGAAAGCAGTTGAGATGCTCACCTGTTTTCAGTTGTATGCTATTTTCTGTTTAGGTACAAAACTTCGGAATTCTGCATGTAGCTGGACTGATAAAAATAAAAACTCTTCAAACAAGCATTTGCTAGTTATCTCATTTTTCTGAGAATTAAAGGGATTATTTTTTAATAAAAAAAAATTGCTATTACTTTCTTGAAAATCCATTTTACACAAACAATTTTTGCAAACAGGAAAAAATTCACCGCTCTTTCAATTAAGCTGACATTGTCATTCTGGAGAAGGGGTGTCAGGAAGACTTTTTTATCTAAACACTTCAATTTATTTTTTTTTTTCATGGGTTTAACAGAACCTGTATTTCTTTTTTGCCTTCAGGTTATGCCATACATCTTGTCTCTATGTGACCATGCAGGTGCTAACGCATGAGCCAAGCTCATGGATATCAGATACACGCAGCTATTAATTTCAGTGTGATCTATTTACAGAATAAAAGGTATGCATTCTCCATGGGCTTCTGTACAGCCATACTTTAAGCCAACACCACCGCAGGGTGAAAACACATAAGTCAATAAGGAACTACTCAGCAGATGCAAGTCACTTCATATTCTAGTACAGAGTCAATCCAGATATGAAATATTCCACTTTATCCCATTGCTACATTCGGTTTTGTGGCTTGTTTGCAAATAATGGCCTTGTACTTAAAAAAGCATAAACAAAACAAGGGGGTTGGAGCTTTTGTTAGGAAAAGTTTAAAAAGTTTCTGCTTTTGGGGAATTGGTATAAATTGTTTTTGAGTTTTTACAATCCATACTAAGTAAATTCATTAGTTTCAAGGAAAAAAAAAAGATCCCAGAGCCAAGCAAAATACAACTTATCCAATACAGAACAGTCCATGAGCAAAATAGAAGAAATCAGTCTGGAAACCTGCCTGATTTCCAAGCAACCTAAAGCATGGTCTACATGGCATATCCTACGCTGACAAAACGCAGATAATCTTTCTACTGGGAAGACAGTACCCTCAGCCACATAATAATCATGTAAACCAGTATTTAGTCTGAAGTATAAAATTGATTTGTAACTCCATGCTTCTGAACTCTGACATAATCTGAAATAAAATTATCAACTGGAATTTAACCTCTTTTTTTACAGAGGGTGAAGTATTATTGGAAGGGAAGTCAGCCACAGGGAAGACAAGAAGCATGTGAAGCAGAATGGGACGCAATTCTTCTTCTTCTAAGAGACCTATTACAGAACTAAGTGCTCAAATTAATTGGTCGGGTAGTATGTAGAAAAATAAAATAGACAGGCATAAAGAATCCAAGCTGAAAATACAAGAATTGTTAGCATTGTTGTTACAGAGAAGCTACTCTGAGATCAATGCTCAATTTTCTTGGGTTCTACTAAGCAGCTATTCATAAACAGTCAGACTCCTCTTTGGCACACAGTCAGTTCTGAATACCAACAAATTTATGCTAGACAGTCCTCTATGAAAAAAAAAAAACCAAACCCAAAACAAACAATAAACCATACCAAACCCAGCAAGAGTGAAAATGAAGAAAAAAACCACTACCCATCTACTATCTTCTTTCCTTTACCTTCTTTTCCTCTGCCCTCCCCTCACACTTAAGTCCTAATGGCTCTTCCCTCTTTCCTCCAGCACTTCAGAGCACACGGTATTTGCTTCTCAATAGAAACTAGCACTCTCATTTTCTCCTCCATTTTCTAGGTGCTGGCATTTTTCTGTTTTCCTTTTCCCTTTCTTATTAATGTCCAGGTCTTTCTTTAAGCTCACCAAGATCTACTACACACAAAACCTTCAACTACCAAGGACCTTCCTGCTCTTCTGAAGGACAGCTGAATCAGGATTTCATTCACAAGAATCACCTGACTGTGATGAGATGACTATATACAGAGTCCCTTTACCCCTTTAAAATACTATCTCCATTTCTTTTTTAAGAAAAGTAGAAATTGAATATGAGTGCAACATTTTTCACTCACATAGTTTAGGATAAAAATCTTGAAGACAGCAACAAAGTAGGGTGATTTTTCAGGGGGCAGAGAGGAAAGGCAAGGCAAGTGGGAAATGCAGTATAAAATAAGTAATTTTTTCTACAGTTTGCCACAGAATATTTTTTTTCACCTTCTTTGCAATCATTTTTCTAGGTGGGGTCAGAAATCTATTAGTATACTCAAAGAGAAAACTTTTGACTCATCTTTTCCTGTTATTTACATTCTTCCTTCTTTGAGATGACTAAATGTTCATTTGGGGAAAGGATTTGAAGTGAAGGACAAGTGTGAAGTTTGTTTCAAAGAGAAGAAATCTCATTTTGGGCATATCCAGACAGTATAGGGTAGAAGCTGAATAAGGACACAAAGAAATAAAGAACAATATTAGAGAGGAGGAGGCACTGCCTTTGGAGAATGTGGAAAAAGTACACAAAACATGAAGATAATTCTCATCCCAGATCCATTTGCTAGATTATAAAAATCTGAAATATCGTATTTTGAAATAATTACATCACAAACCAATTTACAACTTGGCCAAAGTAAATGATGTTTGTGAACAAATGAAGGCAGTTTTGTGGTTGGAACTGTAACTAACATGTACGAGATGAACAGCCGAAACACACGGTGTCACACAGGCCTGGTGATACTTCCTCACTTCCCATCTAAGTCTCTTACATTTCAACTCTACTGTTTCTGTTGCTGCCTCTCCCTCTCACAATGAATTCCAGTGTTTCTAAGTCCTACATCGTTCCATACTGTATCAGTTACTGGCTTCCACAGACAAAGGCAAAAATTATGTCTGGACATCATTTAGGAAGGTGATATATAGTCTAGTTTCAGAAGTAACACTGAGGATAGAGTGGAAAATATATTTTTCAAACTTATTTAAGTTTATTTACTTATTTATATGGGTAAATACCCCAGTGACTAGCACACATAACTTTAGTCAGTAATGATCTGGTTGCTGAAACATGAAGTTGGAAGGACTTTAATGCAGGCTATCAAGTAGGATATGCAATATAATATTTATCTAAGTACATCTACAGACGGACAAAGGAAATTACAAAGTAGGGCTGTGAAAGAAGCTATTTGCTTGCATTTGGCTGCTAGCAGTATCCTGAATAGAGTATGTGTGTTCCTTTCAAACAAAGCAACTGGGCAGCAGAGAAAAATATGGCTGTTTACCTTGTCCTGGAACGTGGAACCTTCTGGACAGAATGGAGGATACCTCCTTCCCAAAAAACCCCAAGAATCCTCTGTACGAATAAGCTTCTGACACAGGTGGGGCTAAGACCAGTATGTCCACAACAGAGAGGAATAAGAGATCAGGGGCAAGATGCACAAAAGCAACTGGGCTTCAGAGATGATGAAAAGAAAGATATTTTCCCAGACATCAGACAGGATCATCTATAATTTGCTGCAACTCAGGGAGCCTCTGAAAGATGCTGAGATAAGACCAAGACTGAAAGTAAGACCTGTGAAGACACAGTTGGTGAGAGGAAGATGTGATGTGTTATGTTTCGCCCAGCTGATGCAATTCCCTCTGCTTTACTTACCTTGTTCTAAAAATAGGTTTTAATCACAGTAAGAAGGAGATTTTACTGATTTTTTTGTGTATACCCACTTTAAGGATGGCGACAGGCAGAATGATACCAGAGTACTGACCAACTCAAGAGTCCCATTAGAATAAGAAAACATGCTGAGTGTTCAGCATTTACATTGCACAGGAGGTTATTAGCCCTGAGCTATTAGAAGTGGCATGATATTTCATGATAAGATGTGAAAATTGTGCAGTTTCTCTTACTATCTCACATTTTTAAAAAGTGAAAAAAATAATGTTATTAAAAAACTTTTAAAATCTATTTTGTAATTTTTTTTTCCTTCACAGTCAGGTTTCCCAATTTAGCATGCTCCCAAGGCGACAGCCAGACGAAACTTTGACGCGAGGTTGTCACAAGGTTAGATATCTTGTGAGTCAATATGGCTAGAAATTAGACATTTGGATTGTTAGCTTCCACATGCAAAACACTAAGTAAAAAAATGCATAAGAACTAAACAAGTTTGGTATTTTATAACTACAAAGTATGGATGTAACCACATCGCAGGAGTGCCCACCTTACATGGGTGTATCATTGGGAAAAGGTATATGTCGGCATTGCATTGCAGACAGGCTTTGTGCTTCAGTATTTCTATTCTTCTCCATGCTTCGTAATACTATCTAACAGGTAAAGGATTCAGAGTCAATCCCCAAAACAGTTTTACCAGAAAGCAAGCACTGCTATTTGGATGGCTTCAGCTATTTCATCATCCCTAAGGAAGACAGAAAATACAGGCATACTTTCAAAAGGAGATACAGCAAACCAGTATGACTGACTGGTCTGTCTGTATGTTTACATTCAAGGTATTGTTCATCTTCAGGTCACAACTTTCCATGTTTAAAGCCAGTTTTCACTTTAAAAAGCCTCAAACCCACAAAATGCCAAACCATTCTACAGGACCTAGGGGGTCTGAGTGGATACCAAGTTGAACCTGAGCCAGCAATGTGTCCTTGTGCCAAAGAAGGTGAAGGGTATCCAGGGCTGCACTGGGACAAGTGTTCCCAGCAGGCGGAGGCACGTAATCCTTCCCCTCTACTTAGCACTGATCGTGAGGCCACCCCTGGAGTGGTGGGTCCAGTGCTGGACTCCTCACAGCAAGGGAGACATGGACGTATTGGAGAGAGTCCAGCAAAGGGCCACAGTGATGAAGGGATGGGAGCACCTCTCGTGTGTGGAAAGGCTGAGACCAGAGGCTGTTCAGCCTGGAGAAGGACAGGCTCAGGGGGATCTCATCAATGTATGTAAATACCTGAAAGGAGGGTGCAAAGAGGACTGAGCCTGGCTGTTTTCAGTGGTGCCCAGTGACAGGATCAGAAGCAATAAACACAAACTGAAATACAGGAGGTTCCCTCTGAACATCAGGTAACACTTTTTTGCTGTAAGGGTGACCTACCACTGGCACAAGTTGCCCAGAGAGGCTGTGGAGTCTCCACCCTTGGAGATATTCAAAAGCCGTCTGTACACCTTCTTGGGTAGCCAGCAGCAGGAGACCCTGTTTCAGTAGGAGGGTTGGACCAGACGACCTGCAGAGCTCCCTTTCAATCTCATCCATTCTGTGATTCTGTGACACATGCAGGATTCCTTCTCTCTATGGTGTTAATCATCTGCTGAACATTTGACACTTCTAATTGCAATGTAACTTAACACTTCTAATTGCAGTTTCGAATTTATTACTTGGAAACACCCTTCCTGGCATCAAAATTTTTAAAATACTAGCGTCAGCACCAAGTAGAGGTATGTCTGTCTGCCATTTTAGGCCCTGTCTACTACAAAGTAATTTATCTACAGGTGAACTTTCCTTTACAGCCACCTGAATTTTCTCACAGAATGTCTCTGCTGTGCTCCTTGTCCGTGGTAGAATACCTGCTCAACAGTATACATTGTACTGTTAGGTTTTTCCTACCGGATCTTCGAATCAGAGTTTTTTCAAATTATGTCAAATGTAAGATTGCAGAGTTCAGATATTAAGAGACCTTTGCTGACTGCTGAATGTTATTGTAGATCTATGTGTACATAAAAGCTGAATTAAAAGATACATTGCCTTTGTTTTATATATGTGTGCAAAGGAGGACCAGGTCAGGGACTTAAATCCTAATTCAAAGAAAGAGAGGCTCATAAAAGACAAGTAAGAGACGTACAGAGAAGGTGAATATGCACTTCTGTATTGGTTCAGTCTCGAACTATGAAATGATTTCTTCATTTGTGGAACAGAAATATGCAGAAAAGGTCAAATCAAAAGATGCTGTTTTCAAAAGAAGAATGCAAACTCCAGATACTTAATCAAATCTGAGTGATTTAACAGGAATCTAAAATCAGGCAACTTTCTAGTGGGATTCAGCTTTCTTCTGATTCGCTGTGAAAAAACACATATTGCAGTCTTGCCACAACACGAGGCATCATTGCAGCAGATCATGAGGCAAGAAGCAGCAATGAAGCCTCAAGACAGACCCTTAAAGGTGGAGCCTTCCTCATATTCTAAAAGGTGTCCTTCAGACTCACCTAGGCAGCCAGCTTCAGCTGTATGTGACGTTATGTCCTTGAGTGGGAGAGACTGGCATAAAACACAGCACTTGACAATCTCCCTTTAGACTTACTCATATGGACTGAAATCAGAGGCATTTACTTTTTTTAAAATAAAATGCATTGCACATTAAGTCCATATTGGAGATCAGTGAGGTTTTCTTAGCTATAGCCTAATTTTTTAAAGGAAATTTAATGTCTTTCTGTGGAAATAGTTGTATCTGTATTTTAAGCTGGGTATGGAATCTCTTAGTTCTCAATATAAACTTGTTGGGTTTTTACCCCCGGCCTTTTAAGAAATTATTCCAAATCAAGGAGTAAAATTTGGGGGGGGCAAAAAAAAAAGTATTTTAACTTTAGGAGAGAATATCTCTGCCTGTGAGTTCCACTGCAGTAAAAGCCAAGATGTGTTTTAAAAGTAGACTTCATTTCTTCTGGTATAGTTAACCTGTGTAGTTATGTTAACTAGAACAGTGATGTGTTTTGCCAGCCTTAATCACATTCAAAACATCACAACACCCAGTATTTTGCTTTAAAAGTTAGATCCTGAAGACAATGAGAAGTCTCATATATTTAAGTTTAAATAAATCAGTTTTACTTTTAAATAATTTGAAAAGAATTTTTATGACCTGGTTCAGCATCCAGATCTATGCTCCATGCTTCACTCCCCCCTCATCCCCCCCAGCATGAGGTGGGAAAACAACTGCAATGCCACTCCAGCTTACTAGAAGGTTAAGTTTTAGGAACTGGGAGAGAGGAAATAAAAGAAAATTAAGTATTAGAAAATGCTTAAAACTCTGTGGGATTTTTTTGTTTGCTTTAAAATTCGTACGGTTTCGGAGTACTTCAGGAATAATAGCTGTGAGGGTTCTAGGATACTCACATATGTGTGCTGAAGAAAAAAAGAAGCGTTTTTTTCCAATTATTTAAAAGAATGCCCTGATAAAATCACCATTTTCAGCTAGAATGAAAAAGATTCTACATGTAAGGAACCATGATTATTTTGGAGTTTTGTATTACACAGAAATGAGAATGACATATGTAGTCGTTTCCCATCTAAATACAAGCTCGGTTGAAAGTCAGCAACAGAAAAAAGAATATGTTCATGTATGTACCTCTGAGCAATGTTTTACCAAGATTCTGGAGAAAACAGTACATTCACCAGGACACCATATGTTGCTTTACCTACACACTCAACAGAAACCTGGCAGTACACGGGAGCAGATCAGGGACTCAAGCTGTGTGGTGTGGTTGACATGCTGGAGGGAAAGGATGGCATCCAGAGGCACCTGGACAGGCTTGGGAGGTGGGCCTGTGTGCACCTCATAAAGTTCAACAAGGCCAAGTGCAAGGTCCTTGCACATGTGTTGGGGCAATCCCAAGCACAAATATAGGCTGGGTGGAGAATGGATGAATTGAGAGCAGCCCTGCCGAAAAGGATTTGGGGGTGCTGGTTGACAAGAAGCTCAACACAATCTGGTGGTGTGCACTCACAGCCCAGAAAGCCACCCGTATCCTGGGCTGCATCAAAAGCAGCACAGCCAGCAGGGAGAGGGAGGGGATTCTGCCCCTCTACTCCATTCTGGTGAGACCCCACCCGGAGTCCTGCATCCAACTCTGGAGCCCTCAGCACAGGAAAGACATGGACCTCTTGGAGAGGGTCCAGAGGAGGGCCACAAAAATGATCAGAGGGCTGGAGCACTTCTCCTGTGAAGAAAGGCTGAGAGAGTTGGGGCTGTTGAGCCTGGAGAAAGAGAAGACTTCGGGGAAACCTTATAGCAGCCTTCTAGTACCTGAAGGGGACCTGCAGGAAAGCTGGAGAGGGCCTTTCTACAAGGGCATGTAGGGATAGGACAAAGGGTAATGGCTTGAAACTGAAAGAGGGTAGATTTAGATTAGACAGAAGAAAGAAATTCTTTATGATGAGGGTGGTGAGGCACTGGCATAGGTTGCCCTGAGAAATTGTGGCCGCCCCCTCCCTGAAAGCGTTCAAGGCTAGGTTGGATGGGGCTTTGAGCCCCCTGATCTGGTGGAAGGTGCCCCTGCCCATGACAGGGGGGTTGGAACTAGATGATCTTTAAGGTCCCTTCCAACCCAAACCATTCTCTGATTTTATGATTCTATGATTTTTTTCGAGCTGACACTAACAGACAGCTAACTCTATGCTCAAATTTACCTGTACATGGACAGGATTCCCCAGATGTTTGTACAAAGCTGTGAGACTTATCTACCAAGTGGCTTGCAGAAAGTCAGATTTCAGCAAAGACACCAGTTGTCCTGAGAAGAATATGAGCAAAGCAAAGAATCTCAGCGCAGCCCACCAGGAACTTAGTCCAAGGGGGCAACAAGCAGCTATCATTCCCGTCAATGGCTAACTGTGCTGAAGGAGGTGATGGATTACTTCAAGTCCTCAGATAGGTTTCCTTACAGAACAAATAATGAGGTTTTGAAGCCCTATTCAGACCTACTAAAAAGGCACAACTTAGGGAACAAAATATCTGTATCAGTTTGAAAAGCCATACAAAATGTCTCCTTAGCTTGTGTGCTACCAGCTGCTTCACATGAAAAAAAAATATGAATGGGAGGAATAGGCAGATACTTTAGAATGACAGGTGAGCACTTGCCAATTAACTTACTTGACTGATAACGGGAATGTGCAGCCTCCTTCTTCTGACTGTTCTCTTTCCCCTGTGAGTAGGTAAGATTTCTTGTGTGATTTTAGCCACCTAGACAGACCAAGAAAAAATTGATTTATTCCTCACTGAGAGAGTGTCATCTAAACACAGTCCTTCAGCTTCATTCGATTAAGCTGGTTTTAGGCCCAGCCCCCCTTCAGTGCAGTCTGTTTTACTAAAGGGGGAAAAAAATTAAGGATGCTGCCAGAAACGTCTCAAGAGCATCTTTGGGATGCTACAGTCACCCAAAGTATTTATTATTAACCACACTGCTTCTAGGTAGAGGCTGTTTTTGCTGCATCTTTGAGTGTGAAAGCCTGAAAATGCTATTTTAATCCAAGGTACAGCTTTTCCCTCCTCACAGTTCCTGTCAGTTTAAGCACACACCTTCATGGCCCCTCAGAAGCTATCTTCTGGCTGAATATCCCCTCTTGCATAAAATTTTATTTAACTTTTGAGAGACTTTTTAACCTCGAGGACTCCACAAATCCTCCTGTACCTTTACTTCTTCCCCGAAGAGTCTTCCTACGTTTGAAAATGCCTTAGAATCACTCCCTGAGACTGTACTTGGGCTCCTTTCCCTGCTCTCCTCCGTGCTCCAGAGCATGGCTGTGGCACGGTGGCCTTAAGGTGGCCTTAAAGGAGAAGCCCACGCTGAAAAGCAAACTTTCCAGTGGTAGAAAAATGGCGATACAGGGTTTACTTACGTGTCCAACTACACGCTATACCGCACAGCGTGTCTGCACGCACATGTGGCATGTTAGGGCACCCAGAGATGTCCCTGCCTCACAGACCAGCGCCGCGCTCAGCTGGCAGGCAGCAACTAACAGCAGCAAAACAGGTCTCGCAGCTGGAACGGGGACAAGCGAAACATGGAGTCGGGGTTTGTGTGGAAAGGGCCTGGGACCGTTCACAGGGCTGTCTGCCGACAGCCACCTTCTGTGTGATGAGGGCAAAGGTGCCTGGCCCTTTAAAAGGCTCAGAACCTTCTGGAAGGTGGTGGTCACCCCTGGAGCTCCCTGTCCTTCCCGCTTTAACACTAAACTTCAGCTCAGCCTCACCTCAAGCAGAAAGCAAGACCACGGCTGTGAGAAGCAGCGTTCGAACTCGCACCTCAGCTCCAGCTTCTTGTCCCTCCCGGAGGCTGGGGCGGTGCCGGCGGCGCGGCAAGGGAGGCCGGAGCCATGGTGAGAGGCCACAGGAGTGTCAGGAAGCAGGGACACGGAGAGGGGCCTCAGGGCACGGGAGCGGGTGGAAGAGGTGGCCAGCAGCCCTGTCCTTGGGATGGCATGGGGGGTGGCCGCTCCTGCCTTGGGCAGCTCCTTGCTCTGTGTTAGAGGCTCCAACAGTGCATGAAGGCAGGTCCAGTCTGCCAAAGAGGTGAAATATGAAGAAAGATTTAAAAAGTCAGAGACATGTGACATCCCTGAGGAGTTCCTGGAAATCTGAACGGTAATTCTCAATGCGTGCATTAGGCAACGTGGCTGGCTGCAGGTTTACAGCACATGCACAGTTTGCACAGGTGATTCCTGTGTCAAGTTCTCCCACAGTCAGGACAACATTTCATGCATCTGCAGTGGAGCTGTGCAGCCTTCTCGATGTCTCTGATGCCAGGTGCCAGCAGCAGCTGGTCAGTGCATATTTTAATTTGCCATGACTGTACCTTACATGATGGATTATGTATTATGTAAGAGGCCACAGCTCCTACAACACCGGAACTCAGCAAGGATGTATTTCCTACTAGGACCTCAATTTAAGGAGGTCTTCACTCTTGCCACAGCCCAATATTGTACACCCTACCCCTGCCCATGAGCCCCAATGGATAAGGGCATCCCTTTCATCTGTCCACGTATCCTGCAGCCTCCTACGTTGTAGCACAGGGAACCCAAGTACTTCATTGTAAGTCACCTGAATGTTGCTTTCACACCCTAGAAAAGTCTTGCTTCAATACGTAAAGAGCACTGAATATTCAGCGGGATCCAGTGGCAGCTCTTTATTTTACAAGTACCTTAGATTTAATTTTCCAGCATAAAGGCTTGATTCAAAGCTTTGTGAAGTTCATGACAATCTTGTTTCTAGAAGGCACAGGATCAATTTAGCTCTTAATTTAGCTCACCGACAGTCCTGATGTCAGGTCACAGATTCAATTTAGTTCTGACTTCCACTTTCTCTAGTTAATCCTTTCATTTGTAAATACTTCCAGCAGTCAGGAGTTATACATTCCTGATTTAAGATTTACCTCAGAGGATTCACATTTCTTCAGTCATATGGTACATATTTATCCCAGATTTCAGTGATTTCAACTGTTTAGCTTCCACTTTCTTGTTGGATTTAGTTACCTTGTTATTATCAGACGTATGAATCTTTAGCTGTGGATCATTAACTTGCAGTATTGCACAGAGGAGCAAGTTTTAAATTTGCAATAGTTAGTTATTTTGTCTTCGAAAAAAATCTGAAAAAAACCTAAAAAGAACACCCTTCCTGTCCTTTTCTCTTCAGATCCCTGCTATGATTTCTCACTGAGATGTATCAAAAAATATCATGTAACCGTTTTAAAACACTGAGAGAATTGGACTGTTGTGTATTTTAAGGATGGAAAAGGAGCATACAACAACAATAAGCAGCTAAAATGATTTTGGATGAATGAACCAAAATCCTAAAAGGGTGCTCACAGAGTGTAGCTTGGAATGAGAGGCCTTCTGCATCATTCTCCATCACACCATACACTGATTGAGGAAAAAGGGACGGGTAGAACGCCATGGCTTAGGTCAGGTATTTTACATTATTTGGGGGATGTTACCTCTCTTTTTGACTCCACGTATCCCTTTTCCTTTTGTATGTGGTAAGGAACATTCAGTGTCATATTTTCTTTTAACCTTTGTGTACAAGAACAGCCAATGAGAAACAGATTCTTAGATTATAAGTAAGTGAAGAAATATATAAAATAATTTTTATTAGTCTGTTAGACTTTGAATACGTATATATTATTATCTAAGCATACTTAGTATGTAAGCATACTTACAAACCCATGGTTTTTTTTTTACTTTTATTCTATTATGCTAATTATGATTCAGAGAGTACATATGTGTATACCTGACACAATGAAGCTCCCATGTCTGCAAGATGTCTAAATGAAGAATGCAGCTAATTTAGCCTTAGCCATACCATTTTGTCTGTCTTTGCAAGTTCATATGGTTGGAGGTTTACCAGGGTTTACTTTCTCAGAATGCAAACCAAATACCAAATTCAGGTAATGTATAGCCAGAATTCATTAAACATGCAGCTCTACTCACATACAAATATTTGGCTTAATTGTTTAACATGTTCTTAGGTCTGGTTACTTTTTTCATTATGTGGAAAGAAACTACCAAAATTTTTATCACAAAACATAGAGAAAAATTAGACTTATGTCCAGTGGACCACTGTCACAAAATAGCAGTTGAAAAAGCAATGAGTGAAAGGAAATAGTACTTTCTGAAGTCAGTAATTTTTTGAAAATTAGTAAGAATCTTTTTAACATTAATATCTTGCTTTTGACACATTCAATAACTTGTCATTTTCTTCTTTCCTCTAGATTTCCAGCTGCAAAGATTAACAGGTATGAGATAAAGAAATTTTGGCCACTTCTGTGACCCCTTATATTCAGTGAATCATAGTCAGCTCTTGTAAAATGAAAAATATCAATAAATATTAGAATCACAGAATGGTAGGGGTTGGAAGGGACCTCTGTGGGTCATCTAGTCCAACCCCCCCTGCCGAAGCAGGGTCACCTACAGCAGGCCGCACAGGAACCCCGTCCAGGCGGGTCTTGAATATCTCCAGAGAAGGAGACTCCACAACCTCCCTGGGCAGCCTGTTCCAGTGCTCTGTCACCCTCAGAGGGAAGAAGTTCTTCATGATTTTCAGATGGAAAGAGCTGGATGCAGTACTCCAGGTGGGGTTTCACCAGAGCAGAGTAGAGGGAGAGAATCACCTTCCTTGACCTGCTGGCCATGTTTCTTTTGATGCAGCCCAAGACACGTTTGGCCTTCTGGGCTGCACGTGTACACTGCCGGGTCATGTCAAGCTTCTGGTCAATGAGCACACCCAAGTCCTTGTTCTCAGGTCCAATCTCCATCCATTTTCCTCCTAGCCTGTATTTGGGCTTGGGATTGCTCTGACCCATGTGCAGGAACTTGCGCTTAGCCTTTTTGAATTTCATCAGGTTCACACGGGCTCACCTCTTAAGCCCATACCCATTATTGACATCTAGAATGATTATTAGACGTGTCCTGGAAAGACATCCTTAGGAAAGATGCTCTTTTTTCACTTTTTTTTCCTGACAAAAGAAATGTTGCTATGTGTGGTCCATTTCTTAAAATCACTAAATGGCTGAGGTAGGAAAGCACCCCTGGAGCTTGTCTAATCCAACTTTCCTACTCAAAGCAGGGTCAGCCAGAGCAGGTTGCACAGGGCCATGTCATCAGTTTTTTAATGTGTCTAGGGATGGAGACTCCACATCCCATCTGGGCAACCTGTGTCAGTGTATGACTACCCTCACAGTGAAAGACTTTTTGCGTAACACAAGGAAGTCCAAACTTCCCATGTTCCCACTTGTCTTCCTCACCTCCTGTCCTGCCACTGTTAATGTCTCAAAAGTGTCAGGCTCTGTATTCCCTGCAACTACCATTCCTTTTCAGTAGTCATAGAGAGCAATCACATCTTGCTTTCTCCACCTCTTCTTACAGCTCAAAAAAACATGTTTTCTCAGGCTTTCCTCAAATTTCCTGTGTTTCAGCACTCTGACTGTCTTTGTGACCCATTTAACAAGGGGTTGTTCTTGAATGCCCCTATCTTTCTTGTACTGGGGAGCAGAACACTGGACCCAGCACTCCAGACAGATCCCGCTGGGTAGAGTGGAAGGATTGACTCTCTTGACATGCTGGTGATACTCTTCCTCATGCAGATCAATAAGCCGTCAGCCTTCTTTAACTCACAGGCATGCTGATAGCTCGTGGGCAACTTGTTCTTCATGAGTACCCCCAGGATCTTCTCCCCCAAGCTGCTTTCCAGCTGGCTGACACACAAACAGTCCTGCAATATGCAGTTAAACCTCCCCAGGTGCCAGGACTCTGCATTTCCCTTTGGTGATCTTCATGAGGTTCCTGTTTGCCCATTTCTCCACAGGAGAGAAGAAAGGGTTCAGAAAAGCATCATACTGTTTATAGGCTATGCTGTTAACAAGGCAGCCAAAGACAAAAGTGGATATGCTGTAGCTGATGAAAGTCAGCTTTGTTCTTCTCTAGCCAGCTTCAGGACTTCTGCTCACCATGCTGAGCAGACAGGATATCTGTTCACTCAGATATATAAAGCTAATTCCTTTTCAGTGTCTATACAAAGCCTAGGCTTTAACATTATCACTTATTAATCTGGAGACGCGATATTGGATTTTCAACCTACAAACATAATCCTTTACTCTTACATCATTTTTATGTTGTGGTGCACCACAAATGTAAATGGCCTTTATAGGAGAAAAACTGAGCTGAAAGATTTTGAGAAACAAGCCCCGTACTTTCAAATTCATCTCATTTGCTTTTTTATTTCTCATTTACCTGGTAAACAAAACACACACATTTGCAGAATTAAACATAAATGTCTTTCAAATAATGGAAACAGTGGGATAATTTTTTACTGTTGCTGATCTATTAGAATTAAACATAAAAAGCTGCTGAAGCCTTGTTGAAGTCAAATGCAGAGCTTAAAGGAGGAGTTTTGTAATTGATTTAGGTCGAATGCGCAGATGCTATGCCTGAGATTGAAATTGCAAGTAAGAAGGCAGAGCAAGCTTCTAGGGAAAGTCCCCTCACCTAAAAGAATAAATAATAACTTTATAATGATATTATGACTAAGCAGGAGTTTTACAATAGTTAGGGAAATCTGCATACCCTGAAATTGGACTCGCAGTACTCGCTGTAAATTATTAAGTCACGCTGACTTGTACCTCACAAGGCAAGTTACAATAAATGAAATTTGTTATTTAGTTATAAATATATAAAGATGAAAAAGAAAACCAAAACCAAAACAAAAAAGAATCCACAAGGACATTTATGCACTGTGGATGACAGAGAGGGAGTGACAGGTTTTGGATAACCTAGACCTAAAAAGTAAACACTTATTGATGTGAATAGATATGACAACAAATTTAAAGAAAACCCAGCTTGGAGACCTAGATAATTTTGGTTCAGAATTCTGAAAAAAGAACTGACATGCTTTATGGAAGATCTGTTGATAAAAATCGCTATGTCTCTTGGTTCCCATATGACTATTACACTTCCGTTGTAACAGGTTTTACTAGAAATGAAGGAAAACTAAACATCTAGGCCATACTAAACAAGGTTTTTTTCTGTAAAAATGGATGACTAATAATGACTTTGTGTAAGTTACAAATACAACCTCCACGTGAATATGTATAATTCTGACTGTATTTGTTATAAAAGTGAGTTTGAACCGTTGTAGGACCAGAGAATGAATGCTCTTACAATCAGAAGAATGGAAAATGTTCAAGCAGAGATCAAAACATCTTAATGTGCTTAATTTAGCAAATTAAAATTTGAAAGGGGATATAAAAAGTGTCTTTAAATACATATGGGATAAGCTCCAGTGACAAAGAGTTCATATTTAGGGTAATAAACCATGTTGATACTAGGATGTATCAGCATATACAGTTTGGAAAACTTCAGTACTGGAAATGAAAAGAATGTTTCTAAACAATGGAGGTGAAAACAGCCCATCACTAGGTGTAGAAGGGACAAAATATCTCGTATAAAAGTGCAGATTGCCTTTTCACCAGCAGTGATTTCTTCCCTTAACCAGTGTATAACTGGATTGAAGGACCTAAGAGATTCCTTCTCGTCCCCTCTTTTCCTGCCTAGAAAAGAAATGATATGACTGCTATGGTAGAGGAGGAGCAAGATGCAGAAGAAAATCAGTTCTAGATAAGTTGGAACTGCTTTTATTAAAACTGTCCTCTCTCTGCAGAATCCTCTTCTATTACACGTCTTAAAGCTTATAGAGCAAATAATCAAAGTTAGTAAAAATCTGAAATAGTCTCCTGTACTCATTTCCAGTGCAAGACGGAGGAAAAAAAAATATATGTTTTTAATTTCTCAGATGTTATAGACAGGAAGAAATGAATACAGTTTAGAATGAAAAGTTATTTCAAAAAGTTTCTGAGCTTGTAAGGCTTAACTCTGCAACCCTAATACTGGTTTTGTTTTGTTTTATTTTGTTTTAAAATGTTATATGTGTATCTAATATGCATATTTTCATATATTGAATACGTGTATTTCCATTATGAATATTTCCTGCAGTTCAGTAGAATTTATTATTAAAAATTTTATATCAGTGTCAGACAGACAGATGCACATAGGAAATAAGACAGCTGGGCAACTGGAGTTGAAGCGCATCTAAGGCAGGATAGATGCCACGCACTCATTTTTTCTAACAATAAAACCTTGGAGCCAAGATCAAAACTATAGATCAGAAAACACCACAACACATATCATGGTTTTGCGATGACATGGTTGCAGGTATAATAAAGGCTAAAATTTCCCTATAATCTTGATGGTTTCATACGTTTTGCAAGCTGTGCTTTATCCGAAGGAACACACACATTTTTAAGATTGTTTTCTACATAAAATGGTGTACAGTATGTCAAGTTAGGATCTGATTAGGGAAAATAAGTATATAATGCAGAAATAATTATGAAGACATAAATATGAAATTATTTTTTAAAACTTCCACTGAATCTGAAGAAGAGAGAATTTTTGAATATTCCTGCAACCAACACTCACTATGTTCCATAAATGATGAAACAGCCAAGACTAGGAAACACTTGCTGAGTAATTATGCTCCTTTTTTATACACAATAGAGCTGGAAACAAACAGTCTAAGATGTCTAATAACTCAGTACTGCATGAAGTGTTACTCCTTGATGCTATTTGCTGTCTTCATAAAGTGCAGCTTTTCAAAACTAAAATCCTCAAACCCACTTAAGGTCTTTAAGTGCACATTTGCACTGTTTGAAATATTGTATTTTAAGGGACAACACAGTTTTGATAATTGCAGTTCTATGTAGAGATTTCTCTATTATACATCAGTGTCACATATCAGTTACTAAAGTAAAAAATAAAGAATATCTCAATTTGTTTATCCCTGTTTATGAAAAATATTGAAAAATGAAATTAAATATAAAATATTCCATGAAAAAATAAAGAAGAATATCTCAATCGGTTTACCCCATTTATGAAAAATATTGAAAAATGAAGTTAAATATAAAATATTCCATGAAGGATGGCATTGATGTCCTCATTTCTACCAAGTGTATTAACTAGTTTTACCAGACTATGTAACTAAGCAAACACAAATCAACAAATATGCAAGAAAATTTATTTAAAGTCCTCTTAAAAAAAATAGTTACAAATCTTGCATAGTGAAATCATTATTCTGATTCCTGTGTTGAGCAACATTACATCCCAAAATACAAAGTGTTATAAATTAAAAATTAAATACACTGTCAGCATTTTAAAGTGTGAATCAGCTTTCATAGTGCTCCATGAAAAGATTCACAATTTTCAGTAAAGCACTTACAATTTGCTCTTAGCAGTGTTTAAATGACAAAGATTCTCCTTTCTAAAATACTTGTGTGCTAATTATCCTCACAGGCTGGCAAAACAGAAGATGCTCCTCAGTTAAGGTCATTTCTCCAATTCAGATATGTGCTTTATACAAAGCTACCTTTGTTTTTTTTTCTTTTTTTTTACAGAATTTTCTTCATTTTGTGCCCATTAAAGACCTTGTCTGGAAATATGAATCAGATTGAACAGTTGAATCAACTGAGTATTGCTATTCCCAATTAAAGACTCCGCTTGCTAGACTGGAGGTAATTGTAAGAAACTAGGGAGCTGGGGAGAGAAAGACAGAAAGCAATAAATCAAGGGAAAAAGAGCAGAACTAGAAGTCTGAATGCTATAAATGGTGACAGCAAATTTTGCTTAGGAGTACTGTCCTGTATCCTCCCCTACTAAGGAGTTAGAGGATGGCGCAGGTGATGAGAGAATCTGAGGAAGAAAAAAGTTCTTGTGGTTAAGCTGGAATCTTTCCTAGAGAACATGATTGTATCTCTCTATTTGTTCTTCAGTTGTCTTATATTGTCAAGTCATTAAATCACAGGTATTCATTAATCTTATACTCCATGTTTTCTGTGTGCTCAATACGAAACATCCTAAGACTAAATATGCAGGAGTCTTTAGACAGAACAGTTTGACAATATCCTTTGAAATATCAGTTGCTGTAAAAATGTGTAGCACTTCAAAAATGCAGGTCCTCTGTATCTCCTAAAATTAGTGGTCAAGTTTTTGCTTTCCATTTACTGTGGCTCAGCAGCTGAAAATGGGAAAATGCAGAACATTTTTTAGTATGCAACAACCAAATATTTTTCTCCAGCATCACAGTTTTGGAAACAGTCAGATTGCACACATAGCCATTTTGAGAACGTGTATTCCTTTTTGGCATCTCCAGCTTTAAGTAGGTCTCTCATATATTTGTCTTTCAGCTGTGGGAGAAAGGATGTAGAATGGCTATGCCACGTCACTGCTATTTTAGCTATTTCACAAGTGTGATTATCAAGCCTTCCTCTCCTGAAGCATAGCATTTTGTGCTACTTTACTGTAGTTACATATTCTGTATTCTTGCCCCTTGTTTGTTAAAATAACATTGTCCACTATTTCCTCTTCCTTTTTGTCAACTTTCTTCAACTTCTTTCCTTCTTTTCTATTCTCCATTGAGATATGACATCTCAAAGAATTTCAAATTGTTTGGTTAAGCTTGGGGGCTTTTTACCTTTGTAATGAGTTTACATCCTTCTCTGTGTTACAGTATTTCCCCTTTTTGTTTGTTTATACTGTTCTAATAACTTTTGAATATTTTTACATGTGATCTAATATGTTAGGAACTAAACAGTTCACTATATACAGGTCTTAACTCTGTCAAGATTTTGTGTATATTTTTAAAAACAGCAATAAAATCTGAAAGCCCACTTGTCTCAATTGATGCAAGACATCCTGGTTGAACTGTAGGTTGTTGGTTTGAAAGTGTGAAATACATTCCTGTAAAGGTCATACAGACCTTTTGTCTTTCATTCATAAAGGAATTAAAATGCAACATTTTAATAAGCCCAGCTTAGCTGCTGAGGCACATACTTTAATACATGAAAGCTTATTTCATGTAATTTCATAAAACAGCATTCTTGTAGTTTGGCTGCAGCTGGCAACAAAAGCGCCACGCGGCCACCCCTCCCCGTGCTGGGGTGCGGAGGAGAATGGAAAGAAACAGGCAAAAACTGGTGGGTCGGGATAAGGGCAGTTTAACAGAACAGCAAACAAAGGGAACAGTAACAACAACGATATAGATAAGGAGAATACACAAAACAAAAGAGCAGAACGCAGAGAGCAACTCTCACTGCCTGCTGCCGCCGTGTGCTCCCGAGCTGCGACTGCCTTCTTGTCGCCCAGCTCCCCCCAGCCAGAACCCAGCATGATGGCACATGGTATGGAATACCCTGCTGTGTTTGGCCACTTTGGGTCAGCCCGCCCGGCTGTGTCCCTTCCTGGATTCCGGTGAAAATTAACCCTGTCCTGGCCGAACCCAGGACAGGCATTCAAATATGGGTATCAAAATTTCTAAATGTTTGTTCTGATGTGATTGAACAATGGCAATTTGTCTACTGGCTGGCTTCCCCTACAGCAAGACAACTCGTCTGTTTGTGTCAGCATATGCTATTCTAGAGAGTAATGATTGCTTTACATTCAGGAACTGGTGGTAGTGGCATATTTGGCTTTACAAAGGATAAAGGGTGAGATTCAGGGAATAAATTAATAACTGTAAGGCAAATTCCTATTTTTTGACAATGACATCTTAACAATTTTCTTGAAAATCCAATGCATTAACCTCAGACTGTTAATTTTGGAAACTACAGTTGTATTTGTGAACATTTATTTTAATACTTCTGTTAAACACAATTGTGATTATAAGTTTTGCTGTGAGGCTATGAGCTGCTTCACGGAAAGCAGAACCTCATCACATGTAATGGTTATGTGGGTAGACAAAGGTCATAACCCCAGATGTCTCCCCTGCTTCCTGTTTTCCTCCAACTTTTATTGATGAGTGCAATTTCATAGGGTATGGGATATCTCTTTGGTCAGCTGGAGTCATCTGTCCCAGATGTGTACCGTCCCAGCTTCTTGTGCACACCTAGCCTACTCGTTGGAAGGGGTAGAGTGGGAAAAAAAAAAGGCGAACATTGTTCAGTAGTAACAAAAACACTGTTGTGCTATCAACACTGCTTAGTAACATATCCAAAACACAGCAGCATATGGGCTGCCATGAAGAAAATTTTCTCCACCTCAGCCATAGCTGGTACATCAGCTCACTCTGAAACAGGCATGAAGGTTGAAACTCAGCTGTACAAAGTATCTAGTTACATTTAAAATATCTGAGCATATCATGAGTGTCTTTCTACATGCTGTTTAGACTGCTGAATATTTCTCCAAGGCTTTCAGATAGTGCTGTGCAGGTATCTTTGATACTTTGTAATATCTGTGGTTTGACCAGATATATGTTAGGTAATTTAATCCCACTACACAGGTATCCATTTCAGTAGGTTGATCAAACAGTGTTCTTAGAACACCCCAGAAGCAAAGTAGAAAGGCAAGTTACAGGTCTTCTTAGACATCTTTCTACCTCTTTACTTTATTGATTGGTTCTAAGTGCTCTGCAGACCTAGTTGCATACAGTTGAGAGCTTTAGGTTATGAGAAGAATATAATTGTGTTAATGAAGTGACCACCACTATAACTTGAAATTTAATATTAGTAACTTTATCACTATGACTTTTTTTTTTAATATTTCCTTTAAAAAATGTGGTCTCATTCCAAAAATCAATGCATACCTTTTCTTAAATTCATAAGTAACTTCTTGGCTTTTTTAGCTGGTTAATAATCTATGTTTTCTCAAGGAAATTGTTCAGCTTGCCTTCAAATTTTAGTTCTGTATGGGACGAAGAATATTAAACTTATTCTTACACATATGTTCAAAATGATGCTATGTCGTTTGCTCAGTTGCTGTCTATGGAATGTTCAGACAACACAATTTTAATTTTAGTATCTATTTGTTATTATTTGTCAGAGTTTTAAGAATACAATACAAAAAAAGACTTCTTGTTTTACATATTCGCAGATAATTCAGTGGTATACAAATCCACTAAAAATAGTTCTGCATCAAAGCAATATTTGAAGCATTTATTTCAACTTAGGAATTTGGTTTTTTTCATTAAGAGCTGACTTAAATACAGTCCAAACACAAAGCAAAAAGCAAAATGACAGTAAGGTAATCCCTCTTCCTTGAGTCCAGTTTGATTAAGAGAAATGGAGAAATAAAAAAAACAATACAGATAGAAATTAGAGAACTTGAATATTTTATATAATGAAGAATTCATGTCAGGACCTCTTCCTTTTAGCCTGACAAAAAATAGTGACGACTACTGAAATAATATCACAGAATATTTGCTTGAACAGAGTGTCTTAATATAGTCCGAATTTCTTTGCTTTCCACTTCCTAGGAGATGAACAGTTTACAGATGGAGACAATATGATGGTTCAGGTTAGGCTTTGGATCCTGGACTTCTTGTACTAGATACATATGACTGAGCAATGAATCATTAGGTCTCCTACTCTAGCTGATAAAAATACAAGGATGTGGACTGAGACACAAATGTCACCAGCTGCTATGTGCTAGCAGCCTCAGTAGGAATGAAGAAAATTACAGTAGATTAGTTAAATAAGTAAATAAATAGGTGCGACAGAGAAGCAGTAGAAAGTGAAGTACTGTAATGAAGTTCCAAGTTTGTGGATGGGACTTTTAGACTTCTGATATAAATCTCTAGGAGTATCTGAGGTCTTTAAGAGTCAC
>Ga0065711_1002101_pt1 | contig 36567 bp, 43 predicted proteins | sample Hoacrofraction12_FD_59098 | JGI IMG/M metagenome (GOLD analysis project Ga0065711, IMG submission 59098) | Hoatzin crop microbial communities from Cojedes, Venezuela - Epithelial fraction 12 v2 (version 2) | ecosystem: Host-associated > Birds > Digestive system > Esophagus > Crop | place... | reverse complement strand
CGCAAACTGAACAGGAAGAGAAAGCATTACAAGAACGAGCCATGGCTCTGTGTTTACCTGCTCAGTTCCAACAGGACTGACAGCAGCACAGCAGCTTCCAGGTGTCATAGGAACAGCCTTAAATTGAGCAGCAGCCACCTTCCCTCTCCCTGACTCTGACTTCTCTCTTCCTCTCCATCCCCCTCGCTCTCAGATTCCTGGAGCACGTTTACACCAGAAAGTCTGACCAACAATACTGGCATAATTATGCCCACGCAGTTAAACAAAACACAAAGGCTGTGGGGTAAAGGAGGGTGTGCATTTGCACTGCCCTTGCATCGCTGTAGTTTACACATCACTGAGACGAAGAGGCTGCCTCATCTTAAAGGAGAGGGAAGGTGCCCAGCCAGCCACCACAGAGCAGCAAAGGCTGCCTGGTGCAGCCCTCCATTTTGAAGCTCCTGAGGGACTGCAAGAAAGTCTCAGCTTAATCTTCTCGCAAACTATACAAGGCACCAGGGAAAAAGTGCTTTGGGGCCAGAGTGCAAGTGTCTGGGAGGAAGCCCCCAGGGCTGTATTGATCTTTGCACCCCAGCATCCACCCGGCCAATTCTGCAGTGAGGTCACAGGGGCTGGATGGGGGCACCTGATATCCCAGCGCTGCCTGGACCACACATGGCTCAGCAGGGACCAGCAGGACTTCCTTGCTTGGCTCTGCCATGCACCCCGTGCTGCCCTCCAGCTCTGGTCCCTGCCCAGGGACACCAGGAACTGAACTCTCATACTTGGAGGCCAGGCAGAGGGTCAACCACAAGCATCTGCTGTGTGCATCACTCCTCCCCTAGTAAATCATCAGCGAGAAAATCATCGTGAGAGCCCTGCAACCTACTTTTGGGGCAGGGGGGTATGTTCTACAGAATTTTCCCCTCTTTTATGGTTCCTTCTCGCTGTAATCATAAAAAAGGTCTTACAAAAACATTTGTCCCAGGGAAAGTTTGGCGATGCAGCAAGCTTGTAAATTGTTCAGTGTCTAAATACATCAGCAACCCATCTCTGCAAGTCGTCACTGCCATCAAACACAGCTCCTCTTTCTCTTGACTATAAATGGTTTTTGCTGAGGACAGGGTGGAGGACAGGTTTGAAGAGCGAGGAAGCGCTCCCTCGAGCTGATGCGCTCCCCTGGGAAGAGGAGGGTCCAGATGAACAGCACCACTTCTAGAGCACGTGTCTCCAAGGAGGGGAGAGGACCAGGTTTGAGCCTTACCTCTTTCCATGGTTTTTGCTCCAGCTGTTGGACCTTGACCCAAAAAAGGGCTTTAGCCCTTGAATTCTGGCACGTACACAGTCCCACTGACCTCAGAGACTTTAGCTCGGTGCTGACCTTAAACACAAGGCCCAGAACTGGGGCAGGTCCCCAGCCCCTCCCCAGACAGTCTTTTCAGAAATACACAGCCCCTTTCTTCCATGGACCCTCTCCTTTTTCTGCAGTGGTTGCTCTCTCAGAGAGGAGGGTGAAGGACACACAACGTCTGATATTTCTGAAATGTTAGAAAAATTTCACTCTTCTAATAACACTTCAAAATACAGCTGTTACCAAATCAATCAAGTGCTGGAGTGTTATGACCTTCTCCACAGCGGAGCAGAGGGGTTAAATTTATGAGCAAGTCTTTGATGTCTGCAAGCTTCATGTGGTACAAAACCTTCTGCTTTGATGTTGCTTTTAAAAGAGAGGAAATTCAGAAGGTGTGCGGTGCCGAGTCCCACGGAGCACTCAGATCTGGCCACCCGCAACTGCAGGCACAGGGACTGAGCTCTAACGCAGCTACTTTTGCTCAGGGCTCTGCTGCAACAGAGAGAACACAGGACCAAACGCCTCTCACCTTCACTAGCTTCTCCCAGACCAAACCCACCCTTGCTCTGCCTGTGGAGAACCAGGCACTCACTGCCCTGAGTCTTCCCACAGGAGCTCCAGACCTGACCTCAAAGGTGAAGAGGACCCTGCCCTTGCCCGTCCCCCAGATCCAGGCAGAGCCGGTCTCTCTCCTCCTGGAGACCACCAGCCATAGCTGGGAAATTCCCCACCTTCCCGGGGCCACGGGAGGGGTAAGGGAGCCCGTCTCTCTGCCCCTCCAGCGATGCAACCCTCCTGCGTGAGCTCTCCATCGCGTGCATCGCCGGCATCTTGCACAGCAGTGGCAGGAAGGTGGAAGCTGCATGGAGGGTCCTGCTGTGGGCCCTGGCATGCTCTCCTACCTTACGCAGCGCCTGGGCCATAGCTTCTCCTATCCATCCCAGCATCCCCACGGCTGTGCCAACAGGCTGAGTCCTTCTCCTGGGGCCCAACAGAGCTGCCAGTAGTGACAGGCTCCTCTCCATCCCCCAGCTCACTTCACCTCCCTTCACTTTTCCCTGCCTCCCCTCCCCTCTCCTGCCTCCTCCCATGGGGAGTTTCCCAGCAGCTCAGTAATTAGCATCATCATCACCAGTGCTAATAACACCACCACAGCTCCTGCCACCCAAAGCTCAAACGACTTTACAGCCATCGTCACGCCTCTGTAACCTCCCCAGGGCAGGCAGCGCCGCAGCCTTACCCCATCGCACAGATGGGGGAGAGGGAGGCAAGCACCAGGCGGTCGGTGGCAGAGATGGGCAGAGAACCCAGGAGCTCTGACTCAGGCACCGCACCCACGGGACCTCCCGTCCCAGGAAGGAGGTCAGCGGTTGTGTTAATGGGAGGACTTATCCAGAGATTGCATCACTCGGCTCGGGGCCTGGGAGTCCTGGGGTGAGTTTTCTCCCCGAGCATCCCCGCGCGCAGCCTCGGCTCCCCCCTGGACAACGACCGTGGGAGCAGCACACAGGACGGCGCGCGCAGTCTGAGTTCACACCTTCTGACGGGACAGCAGGTATCGCGGCATCCCATCGAAGCACCTCAGATCAACCACTGGAGCTCACCTCTCATTAAGGGCTCGCTGTTCACTGGCGGATTAAAGAGGATTTTGGCTTTGAGCCTTCACAAAATGCGGAATCTGGGGGGATTCTTGTCTGAACAGCCTGACCAGGGAAAACTTCTCTCCCATCTTGGGTGGGGTTTGTTACATTAGATTTTAAAAGGCTCCCATGGATAGGAATTACAGCTTTTCAAAGAGGCCCACCCACGCTCCCCAGCAACAGACTGACGCAGCCCTGGTAGCCCCCGACGGACAGGGACAAGAGCAGAGCGCAAGGCAATGGGTCGCGTCGCTTTTGGCAAGTACCCACAAGACAACATTGACTCTAAATGTTCTGAGGTCTGGCCTACACTACAAAGGGCTGGCGTAGCTGTCAGCTGGGATCAGCAACACAAAACAAAATTCACCTGAAGTGACCCAGCCTCTTCCACCAGCAGATAACATAGAGATGTTCTCCTGGCAGAACAGGCCTTTCTGGAGGGTATTTCACGGGTGGCGAAGCACGGTCTGAAGACAACCAGCTGGTGTAAGCCATGTGCCGGCGAGGCTCTGCTGCCTGCACGGGGTGATGGACCATTTATTCCTGTGCCTGGACAAGCAGCAGGCACGCAGCACCGCCAGGCGCTGCCGGGAGCAGGGCAGAATTTCAGATGCTTCCTAAGCCTCTCCAGCTCTGGCTTCTGGGGAGCTCCTGGACTTCTGAGGGCGTTTCCGAAAACTTTAGGAAAGGGGATATAAATACACCTGCCTTGGCTTTGTGGGTGCACAGGCAGTGGCAAAACCTAGTTGGCGGCTCCGGCCTCCTTGGCAAGGAGGGATGGCAGGATGCCCCACCGAGAGCAATGCTGGGAGGCTTCAGTGTCTCACCTGCATTTTGCCAACCGGAGTCCCCTCTGCCATTCAGAGCATCTGCCTACAAAGACCACAACCCCAATCATGCTGCGTAACTCTGTTTAACTACTGGCCTGAAGAAAAACCCTATAAACTAATTGTCATTGTCATTTTTACAGGATTTGGACTATTACATACCAAATAAGGGACGTTCTTTAAAATGTAAGACAGGCAATCGCCCCTCTGCTCCAGCCACTGTTGAGTGCATCGACCTGTTCTCTCATCTTATATGAGACATATTTAATGTCTGCAAGGAGGAAGATGTAATATTTTTTCCACACACTGCTGCTCTGCATATCCTGTTGCATTCACTCTACGCTGTTTCACTACCATTTGCACCAGGCACGCCTGGGAACTGAACTAAAAATGGACTTTCGGGGCCCAGCTCACAAATCCAGAGCAAGTGGCGAGCGAACACACACACACTGCGAATCCAGGGCACGCAGGGAAGAGACCTTGTGAGAACAGCTGGTGAAAGAATCCGACTGCAGCAGTCAGGCAGAGCTCTGCAAGAGCAAACCCTGGGCTCTGCACCCCCGCTGCGGGGTCTCCCATGCCCTGATGGGTGCGAGGAGGAGCAGCATGTCCCTCACCTGCTCTCACGCTTCCATCGGAGTCAGGAACCAGCATGCGCCCCAGGTCTCTGAACGGCACCTCCTGCGACTGCAGCACACACTTCTACACTTGCTCTTTCACTGACTTTCACCAAAACCCCAGGCGTACTGTCACAAGGTCACTGGTGGTTGGCAATGTCCCATGGGGCCTTTTCTTAGACACAGGCTATGTACTCACAGCTACACTCCTGAGGCATGATTTTTGCCTTGCTCTTGATGGAGCATGACTTCTGTTTGGTTTCTGGCTGAACGTCTGAGTTAAAAATACGAGGCTATTTCTGGCAGAAGAGTTTTTTTCTTCTGCCTTTATATTGCCTTGGATGCCCCTGTGCTGCTGTCTCTTTTCTGGCTCAGATGAGCTTTGTTTTCCTTCTCAATGATCATGTTTGCACCGGTGAGCAGTAGGAAATGCTTCTCCTATTAGAACATTTCCACGAGTACTGCTGGGAATGAAGAATGAGCTCAGAGAAGTCTAAAAAAAACCCAGGTGGTGTAAAGATCCTGTCTCCAGTGGTCAGAGAACTGAAAATCCGGAATGCCTGTGGTTAAAAAGGGATGTATATGTGTGCACATGCATACAGGTACTTCAGGATATGTTCTCCCCATGACCTGCAGACCAGGAACAAATGACTCCATGCTAGAATCCTTTTCAAGCATCCCCGCTCTACAGACAGCTTTCATCCCAAGCTCTGCAGCTCAAGCCCTTTCTTACCCAGCATGGAAATATTTTATTTTGCTTTTCTTAAATGCCAAGAAAAAATAGGCCTATCTTTCCTGGCTTGGATTTATTCCATCTGGAATCACTGCACAATCACAGGACTGCGATAGCGTGTTACAGCCTCAGCATAAAGCAAGAGCCCAAATACTTTCAAACACCCCTGTGATCATTAAATCTTTGCTGTCACACTCCATCTCCTGGCAACAAGCAGCTGAGGACTTGGGGCTTCTCACTTGAGATCACTGAGTTCAAATCTCTCCAAGCCCCCTCCCACGATGCAGAAACATGCCATCGTTTGTGGGTGTGATCCCTGTCTCCAGGACCAAGAACAAAACCAACACAGCTGCAGGAAGCTCCCTGGTACATTGTATTTGCCACATGTCACAACAAACATGAACATAACTGCAAGATAATGGCCTAACAAACAGCTCAATTGTTCAGGCTAAAGTCATCAAAAAGGCACATGGAGAGCTTTCCAGGGCACGGATCCCCACCACCTTCTGGGAAGCCAAGCACAGACTGAGTCAGAGCTCTCCAACACCCAACACAGGCCTTGCTGCATGCCAGTAACCCATAAATCACTGACATCAGGGCCAGCTCCTCTTGCCAGGTTCTGCTTTTTAGGAAGCATGCTCTACTTAACTTGCTTCCAAAGAGAAGCTCATAGATGATGATTTTCTACCATCTCTGCCTAATGACTGATGAATTCAGAGACCACTCTGCACATTGCCACTCTGGAGACCATCAATGTGATCAGGAGACGAGAGGAAACAGGACCTAAGGTCCCAGATTTGGCAAAGGCAACCAGCATTTTTGGTTGCTCATCAAAAACCTGAAAATGGCTGTTTCTTGAAGGCAACAAGTCCACTCTTCATGAACCCCGGGAGGCTGTTCAAGTTAGGCTCCACAAAGCAAGGGGTCCAAATTGCTGTGTTCTTCTGGAATTGAAGGCATCACATCCTCACAGTCCCAAACTCAGGAAAGCTCAGGTCTAGACTCCCGTCCCTCAAGAGAAGGCTACAGATACTACCACTAAATACCGAGCTCTTGTAGACCATTTTATGATGGAGGTTGGTACCATGGTTCTGTTAAATGGACAGTGATGCTGAGGCTCAAAAAGGCAAAATGATTTGCCTACAGTTGCCCAAACAGTCACAAGCAGAGCTAGATGCAGGCTCTGTTTTGCAACCAACAGGCCACACTGCCACTTCCATACCAGGCTAGAAAAGAGGTAAGAAAAAACAACGCTGTAAGAAACTCCCAGATCAGTACTGAAGGAAAAAAATAATCTTCCTACCGACTGTGACACCTGGACTCGGACTTCGCTGGTATCCAGTGGTGACGTACTTGACCCCTGGGACTTTCTCTCTGAACTGGATTGGTGCTCTCGGTATTTCTTTGACCTCGCAGGTAATGACAAGAACTCTTTTCCTGAGATCTTCAGATCTCCCACGTGATGGCTGTCCCCATTCTGGTCCTTGGAAAGCAAGAAACAGTCATTGCACAAATTGCCTGTCTCAGGTTTACGTGGAGATCTGTTGGCAAGAATCCACAGAACAGCAGACGCACAGCAGCCAGAAGTTTATGCGGAGTTTAGACAGTGTGAGCTGCCACTCGTCATGTGCAGGGTTGAATGAGGACGTTCTGACTATCTCTGCAGCATGTGATTCTAATGAGTGGGGAGGAAGCATCACCCAAACAACACACAGCAGCCAACTTCTCGACTGTGAGATGTAACATCCTCTTAAAAAACCCAGGTATGCAGGCAGCAGCACGGCTGGTTTATTTACAGGCATAAGGAATGATGGATGAAACCTTCAGAAGCAGGCGCTGCTGCTAGTGATTGCTGGCAACTGCACTCATACAAACCTCTTCTCCACAGAGTGGCAAGCTCACCTTGCCCAGGATACCAAACTCTTGGCACAAGTCCCTCCTCTTGCTGTATCGTCACTTCTTCCCAGCGCCCAGCCGTGCAGAAGCCCACACTGAACCACGGACAACCCGCCCACGCCCCAGGGAACATGGCTGCACTAGATGCTCCACAGCATTTCCCACCTCTAGGGCTTGGCTCCCAGCACAGATGGAGCATTGCCTGCCTCAGTGTCTCTCACTGTCTTCACCAAGAAGGAACCTTACCCAATGGTTTCCTAAAAGGCAGATTAACATGAACTGCTGGAGTCCCATTCAGCTCTTTTGGAGCCCTCACGCTGCCAGACACACGTGAGGACTGCAGGGCAACGTGACTGACTCCAGCAGCTGGTTACAAGCAGTCCCCTGTTCGCTCACTGCTGTCCTCCTTTGCCCTCTGAAGTGCTGGTGCCCAGTGCTCCCACAGGCATGTAAAACACAGCATTACCACCCTTGTGGAGTGAACGGGGAAACTGAGGTAAGAGATTTACACATCTCTCAAAAGTTTTGTCCCCTCTCACTGCAGCTCCTCACTTTGCTTTTCCAGGCCCTGCCCCACGCCTGGCTCCCCCATTCTCACCTCCTTCCCACAAGACGCGTGCAACTCTATCCCTTCTCTGTCAAACGACTCAAGCTAACGGCCCTGCCTCTATCATCATCACAGCCTCATTACTGCTGTCACGCAGATGAGGCCCTCGTACAGAAGCACAAGCAGGAGTGTTCAGCATTAGCTCCAAAGACACTTATGAAAGGCACCAGGCACTTTACGCGTAACCAGTGGGAACTGAGTACCTAAACCTGCTTGATGCTCTGGGCTTCAGTGTTTCTGGGCTGCAAACCACCGCTTCATCACACGTAAAGCAGAGGGGACTGCCCAGGGTGTCCTCACTGCAGCAACTACACGCAGGTGAAAGAAGCTCAAGCACAGCTCAGGAGACGACCCAAGGGCCCAAGAAGTTGGGATTTAAGCACACATAGACCAAAAAGCCAAGGATACTGCACAGGACCCAAAGTCACAACACATCGACAACACAGTGGGATTTTGTAGCCAAAATTATTTTTCCATTCCTTGCAACACAAACAGGAATAGTGAGAACAAGTACGGAGAGATTCATTTCCCTAGGTGCTGTTGATGGGACCAGCTGCAGCCAGGCTGGTGTCCACATTTTGAAAAGCAGCCACAAAAGTGGATTTCAGAACTGGAAAGAAGCTGCCTTACAATGCCTTACTGCCTTAGTTAGAGCCCTCAAATTGTTTAGCTCATGACAAAAAGAATAGATGACTCAATTACAGCACGTAAACACCTTCAGGGTAAAAACCAGCATGTGATAAACAGATTTTTAGTCTGGTAGAGAGAGAGGAATAAATAAGAACCAATGGCTGGGAGCTAAAACCAGAGAAGCTCAAAACAAGCAACAAGGCACAGGTTGGAGAGCAGGGTGATCAGGGAAGCAGCGTTCCTGCTATCTGCTGGGGCGTTCAGAGCCAACGTGGGTGCCTCCTGGCAGTTGCGCTCTGCCCAGGCACGCGGCTCCGTGCAGAGGCATTGGACAAGAGTTCCTGGCCTGTGCGGTACCAGAGGTCCCTGCTGACTTTGAAGGCTCTCTCTGGCAGAGATGGTGGGCAGAGAGGGCGAGATGATAACGAGAGGATGCTGGAGAGACCACAGTTCACTCCACTGATTTATTCTTTACCAGCCTATCACCCTCGCCACAGCAAGCTTGAAGCAAACAGCCCTCTCCCGTGACTGTAGTGACCTCTCCCTAGGAGCCGCAGCAGGAGAGAGGGAGGGGAACCGCATCCAAAACACTCTCGCAAGGGGAGGGGAACTCGCACGCACCCCCAGGACCACTGCTGGGGGATGGGAGTACTCGAGTCTGACTCCACAGTTACGGACTGCCCACAGCTCCTCTGGTTGCTCCATCCTCCCTGTGGAATCCCTCAAATCCCATAACCCTGTCCAAACTATTGAACCAGGTTTAGCTTTTACAGCAAAGAGTAGGGAACCAACAGCATTAACACCATTAGCAGCAAAGCCCACACCAGCAAAACTCTCCCTGCCAGCCCTCTGGGCCACGCTGCTCTGATGAGGACACTCGATCGAATGCCTCCCCGACACCAGGCACCGCTGGCCCTGCTCTCAGCACCCCCGAGATGGAGTCACACTGGTTGAAGCAGGTAGGAGCCAAAACAGCCAGTGGGCAGTTGGGAGAACTAATAAAAATACATAAATGTGTTTGGCATTTAACTCCCAAAGAGCTTTAATTCAGGGAGGAGCTTTTGTCTGGCCCTCTCAGTGCTCACTGGGATGTTTAGGCACCCAAATGGTTTTTTGCAAGCCTGAGGTTCTTTCTCATTGACCATCTGCACCTACCTGCACTTGGGCAAGTTATTTCTCTCTGTGACACTTCTGTAAAAGGGGAGATGCTCCCTGGGACATGCAGGAGAGCTGTGCCTTGAAAGCGCTGGATAAATGTAAATTATTTGTGCCAAAGACATTCCAAAAAGGCAGAGCACGGCTGCTTGCCTGGCCACCTCCTCTGGCAACCAGCATGGGTGAGCCCCATGGCAGCACCAGTGCCTACAGCTGGGCAGACCCAGCGATCCTGCGCAGGATTTTCTGAGAAACTTAAAGAATCCCTGCAGGTGGAAAGGCTCAGTGCCTCCCAGCTGACTGCAGAAACAGCCTTTGCCCTGGGGAGACTGAGAAAATGCTGATCTGCTTGGATCTGACATTTCCAGCGGCGAAGCAGAGCAGAGGCAACCCTCAGAGCCCCTTGGCACAACACCCTCTGCCTCCCGCAACGCACCGTCTCCTGCTTCTGCCCTCTCCCTCCCAGCACTCCGCTGCGCTGACAGGGCACTGAGATTTGCCACCAGCCACGAAAGGGGCTAAAAGGCAAACGATTACCCTCTCAGTAAAGGGCTGTTTCTTCAAAAAAGCACAGAAGTGGCTTTTTCAGCTTTCAGTTAAGTGCCTTTTTAGCTAGACCAGCTGTTCCTCTCCTCCAAGCTCTCTAGAAACCCTCTTTGGTTAATCCCATTGACTCCAATGATATCTGCTAATTGCAGACTTCCCTGCAAATGAAGCCAGTCAACAAGCCATTACAGATTCCTACTGATATTTAATCTTTGAGGCCAGACATCTTTGCTTACCTTTTCAGAAGGGAACTTCAGGAGGTCTAAGCTGTCCATGCTGTTCCTTTGGAGTCTCTTTGGCCTGGCTCCTGCAAAACAACGCACTCTCGCATCAGGAGGGTGTCACTCACTGACAGCACTAATGTCACACAGATAAAATTCAAACCAGGGCAGACCCTCTGCTCCTGTTAACTGCAAAGTCAGAAGGATGGGATGCTGCAGCTGCACTGTCCTTGAGATTCAAACGTGGGGTTTCTCCTCTATTGTTTTGGGTCTTTTTCAAAACACTATCACAGCACAGCCAGCAACAACCAGGGCTGCGTGAAGCTTTTGCCGTCGAACCAGTGCCTGGGTCACACTACGACCCTGATGTCTGGAATTCAGGAGTCAGAAATCCCACTCTAAAGAACAAAAGTCAGGGGGACTGACATCGAGAAAAATCATAACAAAAATANAGTTTGATACATACATGGATTTGTTGCTTTATCTTCATGTTTTGAATTCAAGGAATGTATTTGGGACGCAGCTTTAAGCTTTTCTCTACAGTCATGAAGGCTGGAAAAGTAAGTGAAGGAGCAAATATTTTCTAACCATCACAGGCCCAGNCTTAATGGGAGAAAAACCTTGCCCTGAAGCTGACAGAGAAATCAAAAAATTTGGCAGCATTCATTACACTTATTTGAGATTTCATAAATTTTATTTTAATGTAGTGTTCTAGCAATGAGCGGGTGAAACACAGTTCAGCTCNGACTNCTGCTTTCCAAAGTCTCTTTACCTGCACATCTCCCTCCNACCCGCTTCCAGCTCGCTGTTGCCTTGCTCGCTAACGCAGCCAGGATTTACAAAACAGCCCTGGGATGCCTTCACCACATCTGGGAAAACATCTGCCCTTTGACTCTCCTGCTCCCCTTCCTGAAGGTTCTGTTTAGCTGGGCGCCACGTGACATCCCNCACCAGCAACACCAAGCAGGGCAGAAATGAAAGCTCTCAACTCAAGGTCCCATGACAACTTCCAAGCTTCGGGGGAAATCCTGGGGGAGGGTGAATAAACGCATACGAATTGAAACCCATCCCCATGCTGAGTCCTGAGAACGGAAACCACTGAGCTTTGTGTGGTTCCTGCAACAGCAAACTCACCAAACCTACAGATTCCCCAGTTTCCCACCACCACCTAACAGCACCGTTGCTTACGTTACAGCAGCCCCCACAGACCCTGCTCAAACCCAGGATACCACTGAGCTGCTCTGTGGATAAACTTAACGAGAGAGAAGGCACAAAATTTACAAGCTAATTCAAGACTGATTGTAGGCAGAATATGGTGATTAAACAGAAAAAGCCACAAGGTAGCAGGGAATCCTTCACTAACAAGCACACATCCAGGCTCCAGATGTGACCACAGCTGTCTCGAAACTGCAGCAACTCCAAAGACACTGCTTCTTTCAAAAGCTCAGTCTCACTCAGCTTTGTGAGGTACAAGACAAGCTCAGACCAGCTGGGACTTCGCTAAGGGTCACGCACATACATCACATCTTAGGTACCAACGACCTAAGGTGAATTACACTGCCCCTCGCTAAACTAAAGTGATTTACTTCTTGCGGCCTTAAAGACTCAAATCAAAGTATTGTTGCACATTTCTGTCTCTCTAGTTCAAAGAGCACATTAGCACCAGCTTCGTTTCAAGGTGACCACATTGCTTGGCTTTGTGTTCCGAAGGGACTGGCATCGGCGCTGACGAATAGGTGCAGAACAGATATTGACGTGAATACATGAAGAGTAAGCAAAACATGTAAGGATAAGCCATCGTCACTTTACCAAACTCTACCCTCTTCCACACCACAAAGCCAGTTGCTCGCTTGGCAGCGGCTCAGTAACAACAGGATTTGATCCCGGAAGGTCAGCGATTGCTGCCGACACTGGCAAGGGTTCAAACACGGGGCTGCCCTCCCTCTGGAGCAGGCAGAGAAAAAGAACTCTGCTGCCCTCAATAAAGCAGGCAGAACTCTTGATTTTACCATTTTTATTCCAGCCTTTGCTTATGTTTACTAAGATATTTTATCTCAGGTATCTTATTTTGCTAACATATCTCGAGCTCCTCCTGTGAGCAGGTTGGGAGAGGCTCGTGTTGTTGGACACCAGCGAAACGATACGGTTATTTGGCAGCTGAACACCTCTGTTATCACAGGCTGGATACCCACTCAGCCATGAAGACAGCTGAAACAATCAACCCCGAGCCCTCTCCCACCATAAAACGGAGAGAGCCACACCACTCTCAGTGGGCAGGCACAACCCACCACCCTGCCAGAGAGACCCCTTCACTCCATACAGGACCCCCCTTCCATGTGCTAAATGCCGCCCAAGCTTACACTCCTCGGGGGCATCAGTGGTGTCACTCCCAGTTTTCAGCTGGGACAACCCAGAGCTCTTAAACAAAGCTAAGGTCCTGTTCCAACTCGATGGGAGACATGAGATGCCCTGCACCCAGGTCCCATCGCTCCACCATGCTCCAACCAGCAACCTGTGGGCATCAGCACGTAGAAGGTGGCTGTGCCACAGCAGGGCGGCTGCCGCTGGCCCCAGGTCTCCTCCCACGCTGCCAAACGAGCGAAGGGCTTTTGGCTGCTGCCACGTCAGTCAAATGGGAGCTCAGCGAGGGGAAGGCAGCGGCGGGTTGTGCCCAGTGGCTCCCAGTTACACCTGATGATGTTCTGGACATCGCTATGGCTGCTCACGGCTCTCAGCTTCTCTCAGAATAACCTATAGTCCTACGTACGGAGCAGCGAGGTGAGTCTAGAATAAAGGACACCTACAAACACTTAATTAGATGGTGCGTTAAGGTTTCAAAGCAATGCCCAAGAGGCGAGGCCGGCATCTGGAAGTGAGCATGCGTCATAGTGGCTTTTAACGGCCACTTCCAGGAAAGCCAGAAAGCAGCAAAGTGTGTCTGATTAGATAAACACACACCATTTCCAACAGTCTAAAGAGTCGTTAATTACACACCTCCATCCTCAGGTACTTTTGTACATTTGCAACGGCATTAAACTGCTGGCCAGAAACCATTAATCTCTGATCTGAGAAAAGCTGCCTTCCCGTTTGTTAATTTAATAGATGTATTCAGCTGAGATTGCCCCAGCAATTAGGGCATGCAGAACAATTTGTCTTTTTCAGTTGTTTTGATGCTGGTGTTCCTCTGTTACCATGTGGATTTCACATTCATTTGAGATAAGAGAGGAAGAAGTCAGGAGTTACAAACTCAGCTTGCGAGCCATTCAACTCGGCCATTTTCTTCCAGAAAAAAACACCACCAGCACCAGGGCCAAACGCCGGTCTCGCGAAAGCCCACAGTTCTGCCATCCCCGCTCACCGCCAGCTGTCCCACAGGGAAGCGGCAGCACCACGAACACGAGCAGCTAAAAGAATTCAGAGGCTACCTCTCCATCAGGGCTATTGTAAACCAGCTCGATGCAGGCAGCAATTCCCACCGTGCTCACGGGAGCTTCTCCCCTTTACTCCACAGCAGACAGGCTCAGTCACCTGCCTGTACTCATCTTCCAGGAGAGCAGAGACATTTCCATACTCACAAGCACCCCAACGACAGGAGGAGTCCCATTAACTCTCTGCCTCCGACCAGGACATTCCCTCAGATAGCTTCAGACGTAACTTGCAGCCTCCTCCAAGTTATTTTTCCCAGAAATACCTGCAGCACCGCCTAACATTCAGCAAAAGTTCAACTCTGCCTCTTTCTCCCCAGTGCCGATCAACAGCGGCAGCAGCAGCCGTGGATGCGAAAGATTGAGCCGCTGAAACCCCGGGTCTGTTCCTCTGGAAGGTTTTTTCCTCTCTCTCCAGCATTTACTGGCGTGTTTACCAAGCCTGCTGCGGAGTAACGGAAAACCTCAGGGGCATTTCTAAATGCTCTCTCTGTCCTGAAGGTTTACTGAGGTCTCTGACAGAGCAAGTTGAAACCTTCTTGTGAACATCAGCTGAGCAACGCTACTGACTGGCTGTATTCATGCCTTGTTTTGCTGGAGCTCCTCGGATGTTGTTCTTCTCACTGCTCAGGCTCAGGGTTGTTGTTTTATTTTTAAATATTTTTTTTCAAAATCTCCCCCCCCCCCCACCCCGATTTCAACACCACCATGAACCAAGGGGATTTTTTTTACTTTTTGCTTTTGCAGTTTGGTTCCTGAGGTGAGCTTAACGGTTTTCACATTCCTGTATTTTAAAACTCGATGAAGCAGTCACCTCCCACCCTGGAAGTGAGCAACGGACTCCAGAGAGGGGGAAGTTCACCGCAGCAGAGGAGGGGGCGATGCTTGTGGGCTTGCCTGCATGCATACGAGACACCCCTGCTTCCCCCACCTCCCTCGCATCCCCCATCTCACAACTACTCCCTATTCTTCTGTCTTTGGGACACTAACCCAATATATCCATGTCAGATACCTGCCTAGACCCATCTTTTTTCCCTGTCTGACATCCCGACCCTGCAGAGATGGGCACAGCCCCTCTGCACATCCTCGTGCTACTTGTGGTGACGTGGATGCCACAACCTTTATCTACAAGCTCTTCTGCACAGCCAAAGTGTGGCAGTGCCTGCTCCCTGCTTTCCTCGGGCTTTTTAAGCTGATCAGCATAGAGCTACACTGGGCCCTGCACATCTGGTGGAGAGGCTAAACAAGAGAGCTGGCATGGCGCAGGCAGCAAGCACAGCAGCTTCCCCCCCATTCTTCTCCTGTCCCCTTGGTGTCTGTCACCAGCTCCGCGCTGCCAGGAAGGGCAGGATCAGCGTGGCCCCCACAGGCAGGCCCTCCAACAGGCAAAGCCTCAGTTTTCAGGGTGCAATTGGAGGAGAAATGCTCACGTAGCAAAAATTCTCCAGCAGTACCTTGCTACAAAGTGAGATGTAGCCACAGAAAACACAAGGAAGTGTTTTATTGTAGGATGGTGGTGGGATCATCCCATGTAAATCTGGGTAGGCAGCGTGAGCAGAGTTTTGTTCCCCTATGGACAGTCTCCATAACCAACTGGAGCTCCTGAGATTTCAGAGTTGACAAGATCAAGCAGAACACGCGTAGCAGCAACTCAGGGAGCTCTGCCAGGAGCTCTCATCAAGCTGACATGTGCTTTGGTAACTCCTAGGCTCCCCCCAATCTCCAGCAGCTTGGAGAGCTGCCTACTCCATCCTGGTTTGAGACAAAGCAACCCCCCCCGACGCAGATCGAGCGACAGTTCTATTTGCAGGCCGGGAACACGCTGTATCCCTCTGGGGTGGCTGTACCAGAGGAAGCAGAATTAAACCTGACAGTGGACTCCACAAAAGACCAACAGCGAAAGGTTGTACGGCCAACATCATCCCCTCTCTGCCTCCAGCACTCCCAGCTGAGCAGCACGCACAGCTCAGTGGCAGTGGCCACCCCATGGAGCACAAGCTTTGCATCCCAAAGAACATGACAAATCTTGGCATCAGCACATGCTGTATTTTCACAAAAAGGTCATTTCTCTCTGTACCTGTATTAACTGAGATACCAGATTGTCTTCTGGGTGAGTTTTTCCAGCCCAGGACAGTGCCTCCCCACACTTCAGAACCTTGATTTTGGCAGACAACTCTAAATATTGTTCAATATGATTAAATTAGACCGGCCAGCCAGTTGTTTGGAGTGGAAGACTGGTCCGTAAACCCTACCAAGCTCAGCAGTGACAATGGAGTTACTGTCCAGCGATCCAAATGCTCACAGAGCACCTCAAATCATACGCTACTGCTATCTAATAAGGAAAGTTCTGTTAAGCTACTGCTCCATTACAGCAAGCTCCTCAAAGAGCAAATGGGGGAGGGGAAGGAAAGAAAAAGAAAAAGCAAGCACAGCAGCAAGAAAAGAAAGGAGAAAAAAAAAAAAAGCAGCCTCCAGTAGGACAAGCATCTCATTTAAGGCTTTAATTAGTCTTCAAACACATAATGGGTTCTGGCACTATAAATCCACTTGACCTCTATTATTGCCAGCACTTGCAAGATAAATGCTGGCATTTGTTTCCCAGTTGTTACTGAGATAGAACAATACTTTTCTCTAAAGAGTGAAAGCAAATAGTATCAGTTATTTATGACGACTGCACCACAAAATGCTGGCACCAAGCTGCTGTGTGCCGGTCCATGGGAAGGACACTCTGCTTACCCCCCAGTCCTTCAGATAGGAAAGGACCAGGGCAATCCTGACAGCTCTGGCCCCTTCTGGGTCTGAGGACACGGCTAGATGGGCAAAACGACTTTTTTCTCCCTATCAGTTATTTGAGGGCTTTTCTGGCTGCACACTCTAGACAAAAGCCAAGGGCAGGTATGGCTTACAACAGAAAGGACAGTACACATGAAAATAATAAAGTCAGCCCATAGCCAAGGGCCAGGAAAAACTATGGGGAGTTGTTTTCAATGCGGTGTCACATCAGACTTCCTCAGGAACGCTTTGGTCCCATGCAAGGCCCTCCATCCTCAGCTCTCCATTGTCAGAACTGGGAGCCAAAAGGACAGGAATGAAACCTCTTCTGCTGGGAAGATCGGGCTCCAGCGTGTTTGCTCTGACATGCTGTATTCATTGGCACACAGACAGTACACAGCTGAGCAAATATCAACCTTCCAGACAGATCCTGAGCACTACAAAAATCTTCTCCAGAATAACAATTTTGCAGTTTTTTTTTCTCCGTGGAAAAACTGTTCCTTTAAAAACAGGTATACACAATAAGCTAATAAAGAGAAGTTACTCTTGAATCAAGCTGCTCGTCTGCCTGATTTGGCAGAAGATGCTTTGCATATGTGTCACCCGAGTTTCGCATCCTCCAGAATCCAGTCTGACAGCTGAACAACTGGCTGAAAATAACAGTAATACTGCACATCTACACGGCACCCAGGAGCCCCTTGACATTTGGCTGACTGCATCAGGGTGAGCAGCTAGCACAGAGCCTTCCCAGACGGGGAGAGGGGACAAGGAGACACTATGGACCACATGCAAGAAGAGCCTTCACATTCACATGGAGGAGGCAAGACTTCAAGCAAAAGTCCTCCTTGGAGATAGAGATGGCCCAAAGGAGCTACTTTCCCCCAGGTGGGAGCAAAACCAACGTAGCTCAGGAAAGCTGCAATCTTTGAGTGCGAGGCATTCTTACACCTTGTAGCCTCACAACCAACTGCCATGATGTTGGGCACATCTCCGATTTCAATTTTCCCCCACATGTGCCATAGGCATTAGTTTTTCTCTAAATAAGCAAGGCTGGAATAAGGCATATTTGCAAATAAAGTGTTGGCAATTCAGGTCAAAGAACGAAGTATTTTGGCGTGTATCTGCAGGATCTAGAAAATGCAGAGCACCCAATCACGCAACACCTAACAGATAGTCAACTACAAGCCTTGGAGCTTGTGGGAAACTTGGAGCCATGTTAGAGGCAGCCTCCTATGACCACAACCTCCCCGAGGCAATGGTCTGTTTAACAGACTAACAGTTGTGGGGACAGGAGGATTTTCTGGGAGATAAGCTGAACTGGGTGGAGCAGGCTGGGAGGAGGCATGTAACCTCGGGGCTAATTCAAGAACAGTGTGCAAGGCTTGGCAGGAACACCTAGCTTTCTTCTAAGAGCAGGGTTTTCTCTGCCAGTACATAGCAGAGCCTCATGACCTCCGATCTGCCATTATCAGCTTGTGTTGAACAAGCAGAGATCAAAAAGAAACTGAGTTTGAGCTAGAAAGTGACACACAGTAATTAACACAGGCAACATCTCCAGCAGCTAGACAAGCCCAATTACGGCAGCTGCGTCCTACAGACTGACTGAAGGAGGGCAAGGGAAAGAGCAACCCACTTCAGAGCCTTGCAGCGATCAAACACTCACAGTAAAATCCTCTAAACACAGGGGCAATGTGCTTCATCCCTCCTCCTGGATGCTGCTCTGAATCCGTCACCAGCTTGCAGCAGCCTGGCACTTTCCAGCTCCTGGGACATGGCTGGCCACACTGGACTGAATTCACGAGCTTTGTCTCTACAAGCTGCCAGGTCTCTTTGCTAAGCAAAGGTCTGTTGTCTGAGTGCTTGTCCCTGCCAGGCTAGGGGCCAGCCCTGCTGCCCAGTGAAGGAGTATGGTTCCTGAGGTCAGTCAAGAGATGATGGTGACTCATACTGAGTGTCTGGCCTTGCCCTGCTCAGTGAAGTGTCAAAGCAGACCACAGTCATCCATACAAAAATCTTTAAGAGATAAAAAGTAATTCCAGCTTGGTGAGAAAGAGAACTTTCTTCTTCTCAGTCCCTTTCTTGCTCTGTGCTGCAAGAAAAAACAGTAAGCAGAGGCATCTGGTTCCTAACGGTAATATTGTACTGTTCAACAGAAGACGGTCGTAACCACGGGCGTTTCCTGCACGTTGGCTACCAAAGGAAACTGTCTGTGGAAAGTGGATTTGGGAACCAGACAGCACACACCAGAGCTGAGACGGCTGCAGGAGCCTGGAGCAGCAGCCAAAGGGAACTTCAGGCTTCCCACCTTGAGGCAGGAGTTTGCATAAGGAACTGACAATTTCCAGACAGCTCTCCCCACAACAAGGGCTCCCTTGATGTAACGGATGGCCTTGCCAAAAGCCACGTTGTACCTTCTCTGCCCCAGGCTTCAAGAACTGGCTTCTTCCTCATCCTCCGTCCCAGCACTTGCAGTCTCCCCTGGCATAAAGATAAACAAGCACCTCAGTTTCATTAGCTCAGTATCTTCTCCGGTCCAGGAGCATTTCCTCTGCTGTTAGCTGAGGAGCCTTGCTGCACTTTACATTGACGCTGGGAAGGACACTCACAGAGCAAGATGAGAGAAGAACATTAAATATTTCTTGATGCTTTGAGAAGAATATTTTAAAACCTCACAAAGCCAATACTGGGGCAGTCTGAACTGAGTGCTAAATTACTCGGTTTAAATCCAAATGACTCAGAGGTTCATCCCCCCATCAGTGCTGCTGGAATGATGTAACAGCTGTAACAACAGAGGTTACTCAGATCTGGAAAAGACTCATTACAAAGATAATGAAGAGGCATCCTTTAGAAGTCCTAAATCTTCACCCAAGCATCCCCCCATGCAAGCAGCCCTGCTGTCCTTCCTGCCCAGCTCCCTTAAGCATCACAGCAAGGACCACCACAGACTCGGGTCTTTTGGGACACCTGCCTGCAGGTGCCTTACTGGGAGGCACGTGGGAACATTTGTGCTAGCAGTCCTCCCAGCTCAGAAGCTAAGGCCCCACTGAGCGCCCAGTAGAGCACAATAAAGCAATCGGACCACCTTGCATTCTACCTCCCGCTTGGCCAAAAGCTACTCTGCTTCAGTCAACTGCCTCATCCATCAAAACCCTGCACAAGCAGGTACAATTAACCAGCACGGCCTCGGGCTTTCATTTTCAGGATGAAAAAAGGCTGAGCTGCAGCCCATCAGCTCTTGGGAAAAAGCAAATATAGCTGAGGCTACTTAATATTAAGCAATTTCAATTGCTATGCTTACTCAGTCTGATGGGTAAGAACAGGGCAGGTTCCGTGCTGGAGCCACTAGCGATGTGACCCCTGTACTCGTCTGCTGAGTGGAAGGCGAACGCTACCTAGACACTGAAATCAGAGTCTCAGTGAGCAGGGCTGTCCCACTGTCGGAAGGACATTGGTCTCGGAGGGCCACAGCTCTTGGCTGTCACCCAGAACAGTCCTTCGTAGAAGGGTTGAGCAAACCTCGGAGGAGGAACGTCCCTGTCCCTGGGCAGCATCCCAGCCCGAGGCACCAGCTGGCAAGGGCTAGCAGCACTGCCTCCTTCCTGCTTTGTGTCAACAGAGGGCTGGTCAATCTGGCATATTTCAGCAGCCCTAAACGCTTCTTAGCTACTTCAAAGATATTTAAAGCAAGCAAACAAACAAAAACAAACAGGCTGGGAAACATAAAAGCAAAATTCCTCTATCCCTGTCTGATTGATCCAAGGGTTCAAAGATTCCTGTGAAGAAGGCAAGCTCAAAACTGCATTGAGGACACCAAGACCCACATTCAAAGCCACACAGAGCTCATTACTGCTCAGGAAGAAGAGGGGTTTCATGCTCACCCAGGCTCAGCTGCCCACTTCACCACCTGAGCTGAAGCACGGCTGCCTGTCCCGCAGGGATGAGCAGTGCTCCAGCTCCTGAACACCAGACAAGCAGACTCGCCTTGCGCCTACCCTTCTCCTGCAGAAGATGTGCAGAGAGCAGGGGGGGTCAGGCTCACGACCGAGTCCTCTCCTGCCCTCAGAGCTCACTGAGCATGGCTGGGCAGCGGTGTCTGCATACTGCAAACAGCACAGAAACCACGCCAGGAACCAGATTACACCGCTCTGAAAGCGTCTGCATGCCAACGCCTTCTGGAACACCTGCATCCCTCCCCACCTACCCCCACCTACCAGGAGAGGTGTTGCTCAGTGTCTCTGGACAGTACTGAGGCTGACAGGCTGATGATGAAAGAAAAGCAGCCCAGAGTCAGTTTTCACTTCGGAGAAGCACAGAGGCTTGGCCAGGGCTGCTCTCTGCCTTCTGGGTGGCACCTCCACCCCTTCGGTGGTGGGTGAGCCCTTCTCTGGGCTCCCCTCCCAGCTGGCAGGCGGCCCCAGCCAGTGCCAGCATCCAGAGGGGAGAGCTGGCAAGGCAGCACTCTGTTCAGCGTACACCAGAGACCCCAGTTACCCCCCCAGGGACAGCCCAGGCTCAGTCTGGGACGGGTTCAGCTCGGTGCTCCTGTTTCAGAGCTACCCACCGAGCACCAGGCGCAGCCGACCCCTTGCTGAGCAGATGCTGAAGCCTCGGCCCAAACGGACGGATCTCGGCAAGGGCAGCCAGCGAGGGTGGCACGGGCAGCACACCCACCCCACAGGCAGCAGCGGTGCTGGGGGCAGAGCTGGCTGTTTGTATGTGGGACATCTCCCAGCAGCAGGCAGCGCTGCTGCTTGTTCATGGGTGCCTTCATCCCTACAAACCAGCTCTCGTTAGAGGCACAGCAAGTTCCCTTACTTCTCCCAAAAGACAAACGCCTACCAGTACTCAATTCTTAACCTGCAGTGTGTGAAAGAGGGCAAGACCAGTTTTCAGGGCCACATTTTTGCATATCTGGAGAAACAGACACAACCTCTGTTTATTTGCTTCATGTTTTAGCTACTCTCCAGCTTCTTTTGGTTTGTTGCTTTAAGCTTTCCATGTTTGCATTTCTTGACAAGGTCGTTGCTTTCACAAGACTTTTGCAGCGCTGCCCCACTTCCCTGGCCTCCAGCTTTGTCTTCTGACGTCCAATTGCTCTCAGAATATTAATTCAAATCACAAAGAGCTCAGCAAGAGGAGCCAAAACAACAGGGAAAAACATCCGTCACTGCTTCCTCCCCCAGGCCGGCGGCGGAGGGCAGTGCCCAAGACTTAGAAGCAAAAGTAACCTGTGAAGGACACCACAGTCTGATGGTCTGGCTCAGGTTTTTCCAGAACTCAAGTTTGCTATGAAACTTTAACTTCATCAGGAAGGTAGAATAATGTGTTTTATAAGATGCTTGCCTTATCAGACGATTTTAGCATCCTTATGAATATGCAGACATTTTATAACCTTAAGCAGGGAAAATAATCTGAAGGGAAAAAGATTTGAAAGCTCTCCTCACCACAAGATTTGCTGGCATCAAAAGGCACGGCTGGTTCAGAAGTCAACTTGACTCTCAACTCTCTCACCTGCTTCCTATTAGAGAAACAGATGTTCCTCTTGCTGTAAATTGCTGCTATTAATAATATAAATAATTATCCTTTTCTAATCATTTAATAGGTGCACAGGAGGGTACCAAAGTTCCTGGCAGTCATTAAATACATCTCCCCTCTTCTCAAGGGCTTAAAGACACATTGGTGGCCTCTCTTATCCTCCACTGAAGTTCAGAATAAAAGAGCTGAAGCCGGAATGAAAACTAAGGAGAAATCAAGGGACCCAGGCTCCTCTCCACAGGCTGCCCTGCAGATCCATCCTCTCTCCAAATCGCCACGTGACAGGGACAGCACCTCAGACGCGTGCATCGGAGCCCACACGTGGTGAAGCACCACAACCCTCACACTCCCTTCCTCACGCAAGGTGCTGCTGCACAGCCCAGGCTGATTTTTACCTCCCCAGCAGGTTCCCAGGACCCTCCCTCCCTGCACTGCCTCAGTCATTTGCTGTTTTTCCTCCAGAGAACATTTTGTCCTCCTGCTGACAACAGCCCCAGCCTTGGGAACGTGAGCAATGACACCATGGATTAACGAGGTCACCGCAACCTCCAGCAAGCACTGCCCCTGATGACGGCTGCTCAGCCCCTCTTCCCACCCTCCAGCGATCTCGCGCTCAGACCAGCATGGCTCTGGCTCCATCAGATGAGAGAAAAATCATTACTGGCCCCAGATGTTGAGACAGCTCAGGCACATCTGGGTCACTGGAGGGTAGCGAACGGCCCGTGGGCCTCACGCTGGCTCTGCCTTTCCCTGCCTCACCTTCAGAGTTAAGCCCAGCCACCGACCAGGCTTGGCACGTGCCTTAAGCAAAAATCCCAACCCTCCAGCGCCGCGCGCTCTCCAGGTCTCGTGCTGCGAGTCGCGGTCGGTGGGGCTGTGTCACCGCCCGTGTAGGGGACACTGCCACACACCAGCCTCGGCTTTCCCCACGAGGGGCTCTGCTCGGACCGAGACCCTCCCTGGCCCCCAAGTCACGCTGTCCTGCCTGCAGTGGGACACCAGACCAGTCCGTAGCACGCTGCATTCAAGGTCGGATTCAATGGGGAGTTTGTTACGAGAGCAGAGACCCTCCTTGCTTTATTTTTCTAATTATTTCCAGCTAAGAAAAGGCCGTGCGCTCCTGGCTATCCAATACAGTCAGAGCTGCAGAGCCCCTCTCCCAGATAAATCGGGCCTGACCCCTTCCACTGCAGCTCTCCTACGCAGCAGGCTCTCGCCTCCAGTCAAACACGTGTCTTGGCGTGCAGTGCTCTCATGCCCACGTGGTCCTTGGCGCTGCCCGCCTGCACCCCTCCGTTCCCCAGCCCAAGGGACCTGGCACCCCATCAGCTCCTTTCAGCACACTTCACTCTGTCCCAGGAGCAGCGGCAACATCAAGGCTAATTCCCTGTTCCCCTTTCAGAGCAAAGTAATTTGCCAAAAGTAAGCCCCTAACGAGGTGCCAGGGATGAACAGCAGGCCCTAGCTAATAAGTCTCCCAGCAGTTATGAAGATGGACCTGACGTGCCAAAGGAGGCTGGGGCAGCCGCTGTGGTCCACACGGCCTTTGAGGAAACAGCTCAGCTCCAGTGCGGCTCCCGATGGGGCACAGCAGGGCATGCTGGCTCCCTTGCCCACAGTTCAGCTTCTCAGGAAAAGATTTAGCACTGACGTAGCAGGCTACACCTCCAAGATCAATACAGAGAGCAAAAACACACAGCCAGCCTTTCTCCCTCCCAGGACATTGTGCCTCAACCCGAGCATCATCTTCTCTATGCCAGTTCTGCCAACAGGAAAGAGAACACACCGCCCGAGAAAACCTGTTTGCGCTAACAAGGTCATATTTAATCAGCCAGCACCTCCTGGGATGTAGTCTCATCTGAGTGAATTAATAAGTCTGTCCAGAGCGACAGAGCAGCCAGCTGGAAGTGCCCCATGCCAGGCACCCACAAATGTCTGCCGTGGGCCGTTCCGGGACAGGCAGTCGGTCCCCGAGCTGGGGACACACGTCAGGCTGGCAGCGCGCTGCGGCGAGGACTCAGCTGTGCTCTCCTGCTCCCTGGGGAGCCAAATCTCTGTTTCCAAGCTGGGCATCACTGCAAGTGTTCCAGGGGCGAGACGGCACCCAGCGTGCTGATGCTCACAACCTGCCTTCAGCCCATGCTGCAGGCTTGTTCCTTGGCTGCTAATCAGAGTAAGAACAGGCAAAAATCCCTGTCAGTCACCTTTTGAAAGCTTGCTCTATCAGTCAAATCAGTTAAGAGGGCCCTGCAGAGCTTTAAAAGAGACAAAAGCTGATTTGCTGCTTGGCATGTGGAATTTCATTCCCAATGCAGATTAATTCCGTTAACTCATTCTGTGCCTTTTTTGGGGCGGATCTTTCCCTGCCCTTGCAGCTTATGGAAAGCACAGGGCAAACATGCCGCCTTCTCCTTTGTGGTAAGGGCACTCGATAGTCTCGTCTTACTCTGGCATTCACCTTTTCTCCCATGTTGCTCACTTGCAAACACCTCCCCATGTACCACACCACATCTTTCATGTGACCTTTCAATACCATCAAAAGCCCAGAAACTCACCTTGTGCTTCATAGCCAGAATAGTGCTGAGCTGTACCCACGTCCTCATCCCCGGGGCCCAAGCCAAGGGCCGACCTGAGCTGGGCCATGTTGACCTGTGCTGTCAGCTCACCGCTCCGGTCCCCGATCTACAGGGTGAAAACCAACAGGGCAGCTGGTTAAAAGGCAACAGGCTCCAAGCAAACAGCCCCTAGCAAAGGGTTTGCCAGTCCCATGTCAAAGCAAACACACAGCCAGCCAGAAGAAAGCTTGGAGGCACCTTGAGAGACCAACACAGCTCAGCTTTCAACACCAGAGCAACTCTCCAATACTATTCCTCAGTGGTACGTCGGGAGAGGTTCCACGCATGCTGCGCTGTGTACTGGCTGCACCTCCAAATGCATTTCTGCGGAGCTCGCTACAAGGAACTGAGGGAACACAGTTTGCCCACTGATACAGAACCGTGGGACAGAGGTAAACATGCCCATCTGGTCCGTCCTGTAGCTGCACATGGCCTGGCAGAGAGAAACTCTCAACCCCGTTCCTCAAGTATTTCCAAATACTGAGCAGCAGACAGCCCACGCTACTGCCAGCCACGTGGGCAGTGTCACACTCCGGGCTCGGGTGCTCTGAAAGCCCTGCTCTGTCTCCTGGCTCAGGTCCATACAGCTTTCAGTTGTTCCTAGTGATCTACCCACACAAGACTCCAAAATATTTTGGAGTCCAAATTTTTCCAAATTCCCATCTCTCACTGGCCTGAGGCTGAGGCAGACAATGTTACGTGTTCAGGAAGAGATCTTTCCAGTGGCTCCTGCTGCTTAAAATGGGCAATTATAAGACATGCTGCTGGGCCCTCCTCAAAGTTTAACCAAACAAGAAAATTACTGTGCTGTGTATCACCAGCGAACACAGAAAGGTCACTCAGAAGCAGCCTCTAATCTTTAAAGGAACAGCAGCCTCTGTTACAGAGGAAGACCTTGGCTGTTCCCCTGGTGAGGCCTGACTCCCTGTTAAGTGCCTTGCAACAGCTCTTTTGTGGTGCTTCGAGACAGACTGCAGTGTGAGCCATCCTAGAACAAAATCATAAATCCCCACATTTTTTATGACAAAGCCCCAAGCACCAGTAAAGGGAGGCAGATCAAACAGCTTCTCATCAGGCATAAACCCCCTGCCAATTACAAGAGATTTGCTGTTGACATCATCTCCAGAGAAATGACTATGTCCTGGTTAGGTCTCACAGTCCTTGACGCTCTGTTCAATGCTTCCCTGACTTCCACACGTTCCAGGATCCTCTCCAAGGCGCTGCTAACACCAGAGGAACACACTGGCAGGACAGCGATCCTAGGCAGGACCTACCACACACACCACAGCAGAGCCCCCTTTTCTGCCCTCGGCTCAGATGTCTCCAGTTTCCCAGGAGCCCCCTGCCACACGCAGAGATGGGAAGGCTGCTCCGGAGCAGTGTCTGAGAGCTGGGACAGCTTCCAAGGTTTTTAGGTACACAGCCTTCATTTCCAGCTGTTTCAGAAGAAATTTTTCAGTAACCTTTGATCACCCTGTAGCAGCTTCCAATGTGCTCACCCTGAACAGATTTCATTTGGTAGAAAGGGGAATGGGTGATGGAAAGTCAGCTTTAGTGTGCTGATGTTTAACTTCTCTAGGTTTTTCCTGGACAAAATGCTGGTGACTTGCCCACAACAGCACAAGCAGCTCACTTGGTTCCCAAGGCTGAAATAAAACATCAGCTTTAGAAGAGAAGCAGTAGCTGCTAGCAGCTAAAGCAGGCTCTGCTCACAAGCGGACAGTCTCTGCACTGCTCCACAATTAACGATGCAGGGGAGTCTATTAGCCGCCCGCCACGAGTAACCTAGTCCTGACATGCCCTGTAATCACAGCCATCACCCCAGAACGAGAACTGCTGCGAGCCCCCACCCCGCCGGGTCTCCCCTCCACCCCCAGGAGTCACCAGGGCCACTACTGCTCCTGTCCTCCCGTCACCCCTCATCTGCACCGCACATCGCCGAGCTGCCACCTGCCTCTGAGCAATCAGCCCCGCGCCGCAACTGCCCAAGCAGACTCAAGCTGGAAAAGTTAATTTGTCCTAAAATGTGCAGGGCCAAAGACCAGTATTTCTTCTGCGTGTCTGATAAGTATAATTAAATACATAATTAGGCTGGTATGTCAGCCCTACCTCAAGATTTAGCCAGCTAATAGACAGGCAGGAGAACACACAAAGCACTTTCATATGGTGATTTCAATTAGTGCTTCACTAGGGCAATTTCTTCATCTGGGGAAGACTAAAGAGGCCATGGCTGATTTCCTCACAACACACTGGAAAGAGCAATGGCTTTCTTGCTTTCTGCACTTCCGAGCCACCTAAAAGAACACCCTGTGCTCTTACACCAGGAAAGCTGCAGCTAGCTGGGCAAGCACATCTGTGAAAGCCAGAGTAGCCGCACGCATGAAACCCTAAACGGTGCGGCAGCGGCACAGGGCCAGCTGCAGGCTGTGCCCGTCCAGCGTCAGCAACCCACTGTAGTGGGACAATGCCAGAGTTTACCACCCCACAGCTGGGACCCCCTGCCAGCTTCACCGAGAGGAAATAACTTGTCACACGTACACTGTGTTGCAGTGCAAAATATAGCAGGTTTAGAGCACCCAGCCACTGGGTAGAAGCCGGCCTCTTTTTCTCCAGGTACTTAACTTGCCAGCACACCAAGCCAGACCACAGCTAGAATCACAAGGTCCATCTCAGTCAGAATCTCACAGCCTCGCGCTCAGGAAAGGGGGAGGGAGGGGTGGTGGTGGTGTCTTACTAACCAATGGGACACCAAGAGGTATCACACCACCTGGGTGCACAACACCTTGGCCAACAGACCAGACAACTAGTCCCCAGGTCCTTTCTCACCCAGGAATATTAGTTAAGAGCAATATACAGCAAATGTACTAGCTGTAATTAAGGGAAAGGCTGGGAGCCTCCCAGAAAAAGAATATTTTCCAGCCAAGCTCTGTAGTTCCTACAGGGACCAGCAAAACAGCACATAGACAAGGGCTTTCCAGAGCAGTCATTGCAAGAGAAGAACTGCATTAAAACAACTTATTGGCATAAAATAAACTCTTCCTCTCAACAGGGACAGCTGATTGCCTTTGCTCTGAACGAGCTTCTCTTACCTCTTGCGAGATTTCAAGATGTTTCCTTGCAAAGTGCAAGGCTTGTTCATGGCTCCCCAGGGAGACGTAGGCATTTCCGAGACTCCAGCAGGCTCTTCCTTCTCCCACCCTGCAAAGCAGGAAATTGTCAACCACAGAAATGCCGGGCAAAACCCAGCAGCACATCAGCCCGCTCAGGGCCGCCTCCTCCCCTAGTGCACCAACAGCCAGGCCTCCTAGTTGTGTTTTCACCTACAGAAGTGTTCTGCAAAGGAAAATTAAATGCACTGTACATCTTAAACTCTTCTTACGCTGAGGTCAGTAAGATCAGGGCATGAGCAATAGCCTCAGAAGTGGGCCTGACCCACAGTGGCAAAAAGCTAAGCAGCATAGCAAGGGCCCAGAATGGTTTGCCTTCATTTGTAAGCACTAGCCTGAGAGCAGAAGCCAGAGCTCCTGTCCAGCTTCCACCTCACAACGCAAGGATTCCTCTCCAGAGACACACAACGCATCAAGGGGACATGTAACATCCAGCCCTTTAGCCCAACAGCAGCCCAGAGCTAAATTACCAAGAACGTGGCAAGGAGAGAACATCGCAGGCACGCAACGTTCCCCTGCTAAACACCAGCCCTGCATCACCCTGGATGCGTGCATGAACTGAATCTGCATGCAAAGCCAAGCAAATATTGGCCCATTTCCACAAGACCTCCAGGGTGCTGCTGCCTGCGCTCAGAAGCAGAGGAAGCAGCCCTCACCCCCGAGCGCAGCCAGACCCCGTCAGACACCCGGTGTCTCTGGAGCGGGTTTCAGCCCCTGTTTGCACAAGCAGGCAGAGAGCTACTGCTCATCAGAGCCTGCTCAGCTCTGCAAACGAGCAGATGTGGGGGGTGATGGGCTAAAAAAAGCACATGGGGGCGCAGGGGGAGGTTCAGCGTGACTGCAACTCCCTTTTCAGAGGTTTGGGCGGGTTGATCAGCATTTAAACGCTTTTCTTGTCACCCTGTTCAATACCTTCTGCTCATAGGGTGTGTTCCCAGAAATGCAGGAGCCCACAGGCCTGCACCCCCACAGCATGATTCACCCTTGGGTGGGATTATGCCTTCTCTGAGCAGATAGTGCCCGGGTAGCGGCGCAGAGCTGCCATCCCGATGTCTCTGCTCCATCTAGTGGAAGACACCCAGCTCCCCGAGAGCCACCAGCGCTGAACAGGGCGGCTGCAAAGTCACTTCAGCTGCAAGCAGGCTCCAGGATGACAAAGAGAGTACCCAGGAGAAAGAAACCAAGCTCGCTCTCTCTCGAAAAAAAAAAAGAAGGGGCCAAGAAGCAAAATATGTTATCTCCACATGCTGTACATAACATCATTTGTTTCTACATGGAAGTTTCCAGCATCATCTCAGAGGGACAGGACGAAGTGGCATGTACGTATGTATGTATGTCCTACCCACACATTTTCTAAGGAAGATACAATTTTTGTGAGCTTGAGGAAGCCTTAGAGGGGCCCTTCTGGGATAAAACAGCAGTAGCCACATTGCAGAGTGCTGAATACAATACATTTTCTTGAAGAACCTCTTATCAGAAATCTCACTCAGCCCCCACAGACATAGTTTAAAGGGCACAGTCTCCAGGTTTCAATCACATGATAAAGGTATCATTCATATTACGTTTTTGACAGATGACTGGACTAAGGCCTGGATTCCGAGACATTTCTAAAGACTTTCAAAAATACACATCACTGCTGTTTAGCCCCAGCAGCAGAGAACAATAAATCAACAGGGAAGGGTCAGTGCTCTGAACCCAGCAGAGCAGAAACACTGTCTCCTGAGGCAGTCCCTTACCTGTCTCCCAGCTCCTGTGCTATCACCAGGTGTTTTAGATGGTACTCAATTGCTCTTTCATAGTCTTGAAGCAGTGTGTATGTATTTCCAAGACTGTAGCAAGCCTGGGCTTCTACTGCTTGGTCTTTGAGTTGTCTGGAGAGCTGGAGTGTTTTCCTGCATGGAACAGGTGGAAATGAAGAGACCTGGTCATTGCAGAGCACCTCTGGAAGGTGACAGGCAAGTCACTGCTTGGGCATGCACTGCTTTGAGCTGATGCCTGTAACACGCTGCAGGCTGGCTGTCAGGTGGCTGCATTACTCGCCACTGCTGAGCACCACACATGCAGTCGGCCTCCAGGTCCCTTGTCACATCCCCCTGAGCCTATAAATTCACTGCAATAGGTCAGGATTTCCAGGGAACATCTGCCCTGTGTCTGCCTTAGCCCCTGGCACTTACTTGTAGTACTCAGCAGAGATGTCAAACCTCCCAAGGAAGATGTGTGCATTGCCCAGGTTGCTGTACGCTCTCCGCTCGGCTGCCTTGTCCCCAAACTCCTTAGCAATAGCAAGGCGCTGCAGCAGACACAGATTAGTGAGTACAGGCTGGCCATTGCCAGCTTTCTGTGACACAGCAACTCTTTTGGCAGATCAGTTTCTTGGTTTGCAGAGCTCCCACCCAGCAAGGTAGCAGTGCACATGCCTATCAGGGCTGGATGCAGCAGGAAATCTCTCCCTCCTCTGCAACTCAGGATCAGGAAGGGCCCTTGGAAAAGGGGGAATAATGTCGCATCCTCCTCTAACTCCTACTCCAGCCTGGTCAGTACACTTCTCTTTAGCTAAAGTGCAAAAGGCGCTATGCATGTTCTTCAGCAGCTGGATAAAGAGGTGAGTGGAGAGCTGTAGGTGAGGCTGTGAAGGGATGGGTCCATGAGCAGACTATTGTGCAGGAACAAGGCTGCACTGTGGCACAGAACAACGGTACACGTGTGCACGCTCCATCTCAGTCTGCGCTGGAGCTGCTTCCCAGGCCTCTGCCCCTGCCCGCACCTCAGTCCCACCTCTGCTCTCCCGTCCCCCTGCTCCCCATCCTTCCCCACCTCTCACCCTCTGCTTCGCAGCACCCTGCTCCTGGTCCCAAATACTGCACAGAGTTTTCCCATCCCTTTCAAGCCCCTTCTCCCAAAACGCTGCTGGCTGCTGCCCTCCAGCATTTAGAAACCAGAAGAGCTGTGACAGGGCTGACTTTCCAAGGTGCTGGGCACTTTCCACTGCAAGGAAACTGATATATACTCGGGGCTAGAAGCTGAATTGCATTTGAATTGGGGAAGGGACTGTGTCATCTCACCCCTCTGCAAAGTTTTACATTAAGTTATTATGTTCTACAAGCAACGTTTATTCCTGATCAACAGCTCTTTCAGCAGAGTAATTAAACTCATGGCTTGCATTTATTAACACCTAGACTGACACAAATTAAGAGCAGAAAAGCCTTGGTAGGCCCAGCTGCAATTTGCCCTTTGACATCTCCTTTGGTTTCCAAGCCAATGGCACCTCTCCCTCAAGCTGCTCAGTAGGTGCTGACGGGGATTGGAGTAAGATGTTGCTCAGCATGAGTTAGTACAGTAGGGCCAGACCCCGAGGTACAGACAGGAGGGAGAGAAAAAGCCCAGGACAAACACCTCCCTGTACTTTCTGGGCTGTGGTGAGAAGAAAGGCTGCTCGCCACCAGCCGGTCCCAGCCCCTGACCCCAGGAAGAAGGTTTCCTACCTCCTTGTGGAAGGCTATAGCTTCACTGAAGTTGCCAAGTAAGTACTGGGTGTTGCCGAGGTTGCCATACGCACGGCCCTGCGCAGCTCTGTCCCCCAGCTCCTTCACCAGGGACAGGTTCCTCCTGAAAGAAGTCAGAGCAGCATGTCTGGTGAGACACAACCAACCCTCCCTGCAGGAGATACAGTGAAGAAACTCGCACCGCAGAGGAAGGAGAGCCAACCCCGGAGCAGGCATTTCCCCTCCCCAGCTGCCTGCCCTGGGCATCCCTCAGCAGTTGAAAGGCTGGTGATCTACGCTAGCCACAGCTCTGGGAGCTCAGAGCCCGTGGTGCAAGTCCCTGCTGCCCTCTCGACCTCAGGCAATCTGCAGCTGTGTACAGGAACCGCTCAAGCGCTCACACATTGATGGCCTGATAGGACCCCATGCTAAATAAGAAATGGCCACCTCACTGTCCGGGGGAGAACCAGGAGCACGAGAGAAAGGAGATTACCTACAGCAGGACAGGGACAAACCTGGGGAGAGGGGCAAGCTCCACAGTCCCATGCCAGAGCTCTGCTCATGGACCTTCCCAGCATTTCTTCACCTTGTTCTTTCCCCCCTTACACATCCAGCAGACAAAGGGAAGCGTAGAGCTCCCAGCTGCCACAAATTTACCCACTGGCTGTGCTACACGCACCATTCTTTGGAAAAAGGATGCTACCTTTAGGTAGTACAGGCACTACCCCATCCTCAGGTATGAGGAGACAGATATAAGGTCTTGTCACTCTCTTCATTTAAAAAGGCTACTTAAAAAAACCCCTGCATTATTGAAGCAAAACGCTGAAGTACAAGAGAAAAACATTAGCCCAAAAGTCTGGTGACAGCCTTCCCGTGTGGGACATTGGAGTGATCTCTGAAACTATCTAGGAAAAGGAGGATGTTACAAGCAAGATAAACTACAGATCCACGAGAAAGAGAACCGGGACTTCAAGTGAGAGCCTCTTCTCTTGGGTGAAGGAGGTTCTGCTCATGGCCGCAGCGATGGAGACAGAGAGGGATCCATTCTCACCAAGGCCAGCAGAGAGCAGCAGGGCCTACGGCAGCTGCAGTTTAGCTTCCAAATACAGCTCTGAGAAGGAGCAGACTACTGAACTTAATTGCATGATCGTACTTCAAACTACACTGAGTTCTACCAAGGCAATGCCAGGACAAATTTTTGCCCTAATTTCATAAAAGCTTATAGTTCCTCACTCGCCTTCTTTGAGATTAATTTGCCATGATAACTCGGCATCTCAGGGGAATATTCCTAATTCATCACAACATGCAAAAGCTCATTCGGTGGCCTGACTTTCAGCAGTGCTGAGCCCACAGTCTCATTCTTTGCAACAAACATCTTCCAGAGCTCCCACATCCGCAGTGGCCCAGGAAACAAATCGCCCCCATGAGAAATGCTTCCAACAGGACTAAGTAAAAATAGTTGTCTTGCACCCCATGCAGCTATCATTAGTCTAACGGTTATCAGAGCTCAGCTAACCTGCAGACCCTGAAAGCTGTCAACAGAACAGGAACTCCATAAATATTGATTATGATCTGAGCAGGCCAAGCTCAACAAAGGTGTACCTGTGTGTATTTTAGCAATCACTGGTGCCTGACCAGCGCTGTTCCCTGCAGGATAAAGCACTGGCCAAGCTTGAATACTTACTCATAATATTCTGAAGCTTTCTGTAGCGTCTCCTTGACTTCTTGAGGCAAGTAGCCTGGGTCTTGGGCCATGTTCCAAGATAAGTGCTTTCCCTTTGCATGGTAAACATTTCCTATATTATAGAGTGCTCTGGCTTCACCTACCTAAAGGGAGGAAGAACAGGGAGCAGTGAGGTATTACACTTCACATCCCTACATGGACCTTTCCATTGCTGGGCAGAGATGGTGCAAGCCAGGAGGCCAACATTTTCCTTTCCCATCTTTACTGTCGTGGCAGCTGTTACTGTCAGCAGCATGAGACCTGTGACGCAGCCGGAAGGGAGAGCTTTACACTCCATCTCCTTCCAAAGCCCGCCTTCACCGTATCACAGTTACTGACTTGCAGACAGATTAGTTTTAAAGCTAAGAAATATCTCCTGTTGGATGCCATGAACAAATTACCTTGTCTCCCTGCTCCTGGGAAATGTCCAAGTGTCTCTGGCAACAAACGACAGCTTCATCAAACTGCCCAAGTATTTTCAATGTATTCCCGAGGTTGCCGCTTGCCTTGGCTTCTCCAATGCGGTCCCCAATGGTTCTACAAGATGGCCAGAGGAATGAAGAGAGGTGTTAAAGAACTCACAGACTTTTATTCACCAACTGTTGGAGGCAGTTTTCAAGCTGCAGTGAGCCAAGCTGCAGCAAGAACTGCAAGGTACACACATCACATCCAGCGGTTCCCAGCACACACGCCTGACTGGAGTGCTTCATAGAAGCTCTCTCAATCTGGAAGACAGATTCCTGGTTTTTGCTGTCTCGAGTGGACTGCTTTAATGACTTCAGGTGTACTTACAATGAGTATCTGGGGACAAGAGAACTGGACACTGCCCTGCTCTTGCTCCAAGCACCATCCTCACATCCATATCCCTTTCTTCCTGCTCTGAAGGTGACTGTCTCTTTCTCATTGCTTCCCTAGTTCTCCACAGGACAGCCAGCCCATGCCTCAGGGCTCGTTTTGCATGCTTATTTCTGGGACAGATTCCCTCACGCTCCTGGGTTCAGACCCCACAGAACTCACCTTCGCTCAAGCCCTGACAGGTTGTCTGGTTAGGATGAGCCACTGCTGACATGCTTACCTGGCCAGGGTAAGGTCATGTTTATGGTATTCCAGGGCCTTGGAGTACTCCTTCAGGTAGAAATATGCGTTGCCCAGCTGACTGTAGATGGCACTGAGAGTCTTCAGGTCCTCCGTCCCCACCTGCACTGCTGCTTCGAAGAAGGCTGCCCCAGCTTTGAAGTCCCCAGCCTTGCACAAGCGCTCTCCTTCCAGGGCCAGTTCCAGACAGGACGCCTCCATTCTGCCAAAAGCAAGACCGTCATTTCTAGAGGAGTTAGACTGCAGCGCAGCCATGCTGCTCTGCAATGGTTAAAAAGTTTACTTCATTGTACACCTCGTTGTGCTAGAAAAAAATCTACAAAACGCCACCAACCCTGGAAGAAGCCACGCTCCAGGCAGCAGCGGCCTCTCTGCACTCAGCCCCAAGCACCAAGGCCCTGGTCAGACACCCTTTGGGTGATAATAACTTGGGACCACGCAGCCAGCAGACCTCAGCGGTGTGGACACTGGCTTTCAGCGGACACGGTAGGCACTTGGCCCCCCCCAGAAACCAGCCTCTCAGGCACAAGCCACAGGAGCGCCCGGATTTACAGACTGCATCTGCAAGTGGCCAAAGGCAGCCCCCCAGTTCCTGGTAGGAATCTGGACAAGCAGCTCTGGGCTTCTGGCTCTCAAGGTGCACATTCACATCACAAGGGTAACAGGGCATCTGTCTTTCTTCCAGGTGAGGCACAGCACAGAAGCCACGTACCCAGGCTACTCATGCTAGCAGCATTTTCCTCAGGGTAACAGAGAGGGTAGCCAAACTGTAACACATTTTTACTGGATACCAGAGAAAACCCTGGACTGTGCAGAATTTCTTGGCTGAGCAGCTTCCAGTGCTCAGTGTCTGTTTTTCATTAACTCCCCTGCTGTCACTTTTTCCACAGGCACTCTGCACGTTAGCCTCCAGGCTAGCTTTCCTCCCTTGCATTTCTCGACACCTTTGGCAACGGTGCACGCCGTGCTGTCAGTGAGTGCTCTGCGAGCCAGCAGAGAGGAGCGAGACCAGTGATACTGCTTCAAGAGAAAGGAAACGTGCTCCTTCGAGCGCTCCATCGAGTCCTCTCTAAGTTACAGCTGTCCCTGCTAGACCGTGAGTATCCTCAGGTTCTCAGACAGGACAGAGCACGCCTTTAAAAGCTGACATTTGGGAGCCTGCTGCAAAGCCAGCCCCTTCGCGAGGCAGATGGACATAGCATGTTCCTGCTCCTCTATTCAGGTGCCTCTCTTCACTCTTTTTGGCTTTTTCATTTCTACCCAATGTACTTTTAAAAGTCTAGGTCAAAGGTGGACATCTGCTCAGAAGAAACATGGCCCATTTGTCCAGAGTCAGACAAAAGGTAACAAATGAACAAAGGTGGTTTCTATTCCGTTCTCAGTCAAAGAGCACTTGCAGGAAGGCTGACTGTGGTACCCGGACTAAGAGAGCAACTTGCTCATCACCACCGCAACAGCAGTAGCCCAGCTGATGTGTCCTGCAGCAGTTTGCTGCTGAAGCCAAGCAGATGCCTCCCCCAAAGCCACCCTTGTGATGAGCCAAGGCCCAGCCCCTGCAGCCGGGGTCTCTGCAGACCGAGGGTGGGGTGTGCTGGCCAAGCCAGGGCACCCTGCACAGCTCTGGCTCCTCTCCCCGAGGACCCCACATGCCACCGTGCACCCACACACCCCGTGCACGCTGACTGCAGGGCAGAGGTCCTCCTGCTCGACGTCTGTGCTCCAGCACCTTCTGCCCAAGCCTGCACCCAGCACCTGCCTGCCCTGCTGCGAAGGGGCGCGGGGGGATGCACGTGTGAAATACCGATCCCGATACATTTTTCCTACAAACAGGCAGAATGGCGTTTTCTCAGCTGCCAGGAAACAAAGCCAGTTCCTTGTGAGCAGTGCATAAACTGTCTAAAATCCAACCCTGTTTGCCTGGCACTCTCCCTGCTGAGTTGGCTCCGTATGGCTCCAAAAGCCCAACACTTGGCAGCCCAACGGCATCCGCCAAAGCAGGACAACCCACAAGGACTGTCCAAACAAAAAAAAATTGGCGAAAGACCTGGTTTCAGACTCACCCTCCAAACACACTTGTGACCTCTCCCGTCTCACTGTTCATTTGTCCCCAAAACCACCGAGTAACAAGAGGGAGAATGGGATTATGAAGCAGCTCTTTAGAGCTCCCGCCTCAAACTCCCACACAAATATTTGATTTCAAGCTCACTGCAGAGCCCACTTTTGAGTGGCTATTTTACTTGCACAAGAAGGCTGCTTGTGGTCCTACTGCAGCATCAGCCCCTGCCTCAACTTCTGTTTGACAGGGGAAATAAAAATGTTAAGACTGTTAATACTAAAAATGTTTAGCTTCTCTCTGCTGGTCCTCTTGCTAGACCACAAGAAAATCAGTAAGAATGAGCTTCTGCTGCAGTGTGTTGAGTTAGAGGGATGCAGCTGAGGATCACACCAAACTTCCATCAGTCCCAAGGGATGTTCATGGTTTGTAGCTCACTAGAGTGGTTAACTAGTGTCGTCATTAGGTACTGACAAGTCTCTGCTGAGACATCCCAAA
>Ga0065711_1029349_pt1 | contig 36571 bp, 17 predicted proteins | sample Hoacrofraction12_FD_59098 | JGI IMG/M metagenome (GOLD analysis project Ga0065711, IMG submission 59098) | Hoatzin crop microbial communities from Cojedes, Venezuela - Epithelial fraction 12 v2 (version 2) | ecosystem: Host-associated > Birds > Digestive system > Esophagus > Crop | place... | reverse complement strand
CATTATGTGATAATAGCTGTTGCAATCTTTGAATGTTGATCAATGAACAAAAGGAAAAAAGATTGCAGAGGTTTTGGAACAAAGCTGTAGTATCTCATCTGTTTTCCGGGGTCTTGCTGCTGTAGTCTCATAACAATGATTCTGGCGCAGGTATGGTGGGTCTGCTTGGGATGGAGTTAGTTTTCTGCATAGCAGCCCGGATGGTGCTGAGTTTGAGGTTGTTGTTTCACACAGCAAGGTTTTAGCTGTTGCTGAGCAGCGCTTGCCCAGCGTCACGGCCGCCTCTGATTTTTCACTCTGCTTGCCCCAGCGAGCAGGCTGCAGCTGGGGGAGACGCTGGCAGGGGACACGGCCGGGAGAGCTGACCTCACCTGACCAGATAGTCCGGGCCATGTGAAATAAATAAATAAAACTAGGGGGAGTTTTTCCAAGGTAGCCATGGCTTGGAGGCTGCCTGAACATTGATCTGCTGGTGGGAAGTGGTGAAGGATTGCTTTTGTGATCTTGACCCATATAGGGGTTTTTTTTTCACTGTTGTACTTTCAGTTCTCTCCCCCATTCCCCAGGAGGGAGGATTGAGAGAGCGGCTGGGTGGGGGCTTAGCTGCTGGCTGGGGTTAACCCCCCGCGGTAGGGAGTTTAAATGATGTGGCGTGGGTGATGGTGACAGAATGCTGCGTTCCAGTTGTGCTTGAGGTGTATCATATCCTTCACAAGAAAAACGTGAGCTCACTTGCAGCAGTGACACTGAAGTCTTTTTTCAGAGTTGTTTTGCATATTGTCAGGTTTTCGTGTTGTTAAGATAGACATAATGATTTAGTTTTTCATCCCACTTTTTTTCATTTCCTCTTGTTTTCTAAGATGAAGTGTGATTTAGTTTCTTTCAGCACCTACAATATTCCTAAAAATATTTGTAAGAGCTTTTTAATGGACTGTGTATGTAATTGGTGATGGGACATGTCCTAGGGGTACAACAGACTGGTAAAACCTTCTGCAACGTGTACGGACTCATTCTAAAATTCAGAATGTAAAAATAAGCAATACTGCAAATAGCGCTGTATAAAAAGAAGCCTTTTCTCTTCTGATTTACTAAAAAGAATGCTTCATGAGTAGTTGCTAACATTGTTTAGTTTAGATTTTAGCAAGCATCTTAAGTCTTAGCTAATTTTAGGTCTTTGGAGTCCTTTGCTCTGTGAGCTGCAATTTAAAATAAGATCAGATTTGACACATCATGCAGAGAAGAGTCCAGCTTCAAAGAAGGCACTTTAGATGCACTTCAGATGTCTGTATTCGGTGTTAATGAGTTTTGAAGATCCTTCACTGCGAAGGGGCATAACGCTTCCAGTTGTGTTGTCAGTCCTAGGCATTTAGGATTCAAGTCTACAGCCGCAAACTCCTGTGTGCAGAAGGTATGTCAGTCTCAGCAAAGCTTCATATGCTTTGGCATTGTTAGCTTAAGGTGACTGACAGCTGTGGCAATGCGCTGCTGGCTGCAGCTTTAAAAAAGAATTCAGGAGCTAAGGAGTTCAGATGGAGAACAAGGTGGGACTGATAGCCACTGTCTTCGTCAGCGTCCTTGGTCAGGTCACCTGACCTTCTGGTCATCGACGTTGGCCAGTTAACAGTAGCACTTAACAGCAAAGCCTAGAGTCGCAGTAAAATAAAATAATTTCTGAAGCATCTTTGTTTCAGTCAGAGGGTTGTAAAGCTGTCTGAAGCTTCATCAGTGTGATGTTTCTTTGTAAGTCTTATGGGATTGTGTGCTGAGACCCAGCAGGAGCAAACTCTGCTGTTGCAGGGGAAGTGTCTTTGCAGCTGCAGATAGGGAGGTAAATTAGATCAACTGTTTAGTGTTGCTGCTTTTTGCCTGTCAGGTAGAGGTCCTCCTCTACAGTGAACTTGGCAGGAACAGCGGAGAAAAGCTTTGCGTGCAGATCAGGTGGTGTGGTACAGGGTACTGGACTCTGCCCCTGTGGCAGAAGCGTGGCATTCTTAAGCGAAACAGGAGAAGCTTGGGATGTACGAATCGAAGAACTCCGTTCTCTCCTTTTCTTTCTTTAATTCCTCAAGACCATTGATTTTCTTTTGCATAGTATGAAGGGGCATTGGGGGGGGGTAAGGGACCTTTCAGGTAGCTGTCATCTTATCTTGAATATTGTTCTCAACAGACAGCGCTGAGTAGCAAATCAAAGTCAAGTCCCTTCTCTAGTGATGAAAGAAATGCTTCTAGAAATGCTTCTGGAACTCGGAGAAAAGGTTGCTTTCAGAGCCATTTTCTAGTTGGATAAAGGTGGGAGATAGGTGTACCACATCTTTGAGTCTGAGGATGTGAAAGAGTGGGACATAGTTAACTCCAAGCAGTCTCACAAAGCCACAATTGAGTCTTCAGAAGTTTTGCTTGTTACCGAGTTTTCTTGGCATCTCAACATCTTGCAAGAAAAGATGATGCTTTTCTCTGCAGTTGCCACCCGCTCCCTGGGACACACAGGTTCTTACACTGCCCTGAGAGCTAAAGCATGCCAAATTGTTCACCCTGTTCACTCTGATCATGAAAAAACGCTTGAACAGGTGCTCCTACTACTGTGAGCCCAAGTTAGCCTCATGAAAACAAGGAGAGAAGGATTCTGTCACTCTAGTGTGTGCTGGAGTGGCCAGGGTGCTGGCCTCTTGTGGAAGCACTGGCTTCAGTATTTAATTGTAATGGGCCTGCAGGGGTAGGGTGATCTGAGATTAGATTATGCTTATTGAAATCAGCCTAACTTTAAGAAGGGTTTATGCTAAATGCAAGAACTAGATTTTTATTTTTTTTTTTAAAGTTAATATTTGCTTTTGGCTTAACAGGGTGCATGCAACAAAAATGTAAGTAAAATGCAATCTGTTTAATTCAAGAGAACATGTGAAAGGTGAACATTTCCCATGCTCCTTCCTCTGTCGCGGGAGCTGATCCGAACTGAGAAGGTCAGGTCCTTGTGTGTACCTGATGTCCAAGCTGCGTTGACGGAAGAAAACTTCAGGATGGGGAAACACATTAGATTTCATAAGCCAGTCTAGATTTGGAGTTTCCTTGTGGTATCCCGCTCCGGAGGCTGTCTTGTTCCTTAGCGATAAGTTCCTACTTTTGACACTTCTGTCTTTGGGCCATTAGCAGCCTCCGATTCCTGCGGGTGATGGTGAGGATTCATGGTGCGGCCAGGTGCCAACCTCTCCTGACCTGACTGTCAGTACTGTTAGTTAATAGCTGCCTCGCTGCCTCGCCAGACCCTGGATAATTAACTCATTATGCCAGCGCCTGCTGAGCTGGGTCATTTTCCGCTTCTGTCTAGAGTCTTTTTCATTCAATTAAATCTTGCATTCCACATAAATCTATAAAATAAATTTGCAGTTTATATAACCATATACCTGGCACTAATGTGTGCGGTTTGTTATTGGCCTTCATTTGATGTAGGATATAGTGCTGCATGACTGCTTCATGGTGAGAAATGCCTGGTGATGGCTGACCCCTGTTCCCGTTTAGGGTGTTTTAGCCAAAATGATGCGGGTGACAACAGCAGCAATGGCGTGTGAAGTAGCTCATAGAAGCCTGTTTTTTCCATATCAGGTTATTGAAAATTAAACTCCAATCCAGGGTCAAATTTAAAAAAAAAATGCTCCAGAGTCTGCCTTGAAGATGTTGTTCTGTCTCTTCTGTTTTTTCACACTGTGCACAAATTGCCTGCTGTGACTCGTTCCGCTAGGTGCAGTTTCAGTGGGATGCCACAGAGATACTTCCGTGGTTTCGTTTCATCAGATTTGCAATGAGATACCTGTTTTTTGCCTTTACTAATGTGTAGCCTTTTAGCTGAGGAAAGGAGGAACTGTTTGGAGGAGTTCTGCAAGTAGCAACACCTCCTCGCCGTTATTGTTGGAGTGTGTGGAGATAATTCCAGGCAGTTTGGGAATATTTTGTAACTGGAGATCTGTGATGAGAGGATCTTTCCGGAAACGCTGCTGAACAACTTCTCCATCTTCCTCAGTGTTGGTTGACTTAGCTCAGATGTTCCCATGAGAAGAATATCTGTATAGTGGGAATAGACCCCTACATACCAAACCTGTCTCTCACATAATCCTGGGGGTGAGCAGAATCACTGCTTGTGGAAGAAGTGGTCTGCACAATGTACAGAGGTTCATCTCAAGAAATCCAATATCATGACTTCTGATTCTCAAGAATGACTTTACTTACATTTAAATTAAGGGCTGTGACAGTTAGGTACAGTACAATAGCCACAACTGTGATACTTGAACAGAAATTCATTTTTTCACAGATGTATGTGAAATATTACTCGCTGCTGCTCCAAATGTTGTCAGACTTTAGATATAAAGGATGGAAAAGTTACACAGTTTGATGAAATATTGTAAGCCTAAGGTGCAGTTTGAAGTCTTGTGTTTTTTGAAGAGTTGTTGGGGTGGGATGCTTTGGTAAATGCCGTTCATAGTGATCTCTATTTATTCGTGTTATTCCTGAGAGAGAGGCATGCTTTTCAACGTGGAACACGAGGCTTCAGGTACTGCTGTTCTTATTGGTGTGGAAATTGGTTCCTTGTTTGCTTACAGTAGGTCACAACATCTTTAGCCTTGTTAAATAATCTGTTCTGCTTAACCATACCTCCAAATATAAAGTATTACGGTGCCTAAGACGTCCCAAATGAACGCTGTGCAAAAATGTGCTATGTATGCGCAAACGTATGTAAAATACAAAGGTAACATAGATAATCCTCTTGTTAGGAAGTTTCTTAACTTATATTGAGTGATATGGAACAGATTAGCAGAGCATATGTAGTGTGCATTTCATGAAAGAGACACTGAACGCTGCCACCACATGATGACACAATCTTTGTTGTCCTTAAACTTTATATATATTAAATTGCGGCAGGAGAGAGGCCTGGCAACTTTTGTCCACCTTTGCCTTATTAATGAAGACTTTTACATGACTAAAGATTTTTTTCTTTTTTTTTTTTTTTTTTCCTCTGGAGCTGGAAGTAATAAAGCTGTGACTAAGCATGTATTTGCAACTCAGTTACTTGACCTTTCTACAACCCACAGCTACCACTAATGCTGCTTTGTAATGGAGACATTATCGTTTATTTAAATCTTGATTAGGAAACAATTATAAGTAGGGTTTTAGTATAGCAGTAAATTGATGTAGCCTTTAATTCATACTATAGATTGAGTGGATAAGCTTTCTGACTGTAATTAGAGTGAATTATAATGACTTCAGTTGGTTGACTCACCACCAGCAGGGTGATTGTTTCTTCACATTTATTTTTTTAATTTACTCTTGATTTTACTTTGCTGCGAAATGCTATTTTTAAACTTAGTACAAAATGGTGCTACATTTACAGTTGAATGATACATAGTTTGTATTAATAAAAGAGGAGCATTGTGAAATAACCTGGCACCTTAGCAACACTGCGCTCTTTCTTTACAATTCAAGTGACAGAACGGTTCTTAACAAAGTTGGAGATAGATATTTTCGTGCATGGTTTAACAATGTAAATGGGGAGCATTTCCTTTTTTGTGTATAATTAAATGGTAGACACAAATGGTTATTTTCAGTGCCATTTAGTTTTTGTATATATGGTGAATGTTGCAGGATGTTTCTTCTTAGGTTTCTCAAATGTATTGTTTTCCTCATGTGCTGTCTCTGGTTTTTGTGGGGGGTTTTGTTTGGGTTTTTTTTTTATCTTGTCTTTTTATACAAATTTTCTTCAAAGATACCAGATGTTGCTTGATTAAATGTAGGTGTAGGGGCATCTCCTTTGAGCAAGGGAACTTCTTTTGAATTACCTTATAAAAACAGACTACTTTATTTGATAGCGAACCATGTGTATTTAAGCTTTACATTAGATATTAAACGCTCAATGGGATCATTAAGGGTAAATTTTTTTATTCTTTGCTGACCTTCCCTCCCCTGGTGTACCAGATGTTTTTTACTTCATGCGTAGAAGTGTTCTGTATGTCACAGTGCTCTGTAAGCACAGAATTAAATATGACCAGTGGAGAGAAAAAAATAGCAATAAATAATGTATCAGGCATGCTAACTTTGTAATTTTTTGTGTGTTTTTTTGTTTTTCTGTCAATCTGCAGTGGATGATTCAGAGCCCTTACAAAGCTGCAACTTTCTTTGGGTGCATTGGCAAAGATAAATTTGGAGAGATCTTGAAGAAGAAGGCTGAGGAAGCTCATGTGGATGCCCATTACTATGAGCAGAATGAAGAACCAACAGGAACCTGTGCTGCCTGCATCACTAGTGATAACAGGTCAGGAGCCTTTGATATTTTCCAGTCCAATAATTAAAATCCACACCAGACTTCCGGAGAGGTTGGTGAATGTTTTGGGTAGAATTAGAAAAGGCAAGAGGCAGCAAAGTGAACTGAAGGGAGGATTTTCCATGTAGGATGTAGAACTCTGGAAAAATTTCAGTTGGAGTGGACATCTGTTCCAAATCCCTGCAGAATGCAGGGCCAACTTCGAAGTTAGATCAGGTTCTTCAGGGCCGTGTCGAGCTGGGTTTTTAATATCTCCAAGGATGGAGGTTGCACAGCCTCTCTGGACAACCTGTTCCAGTGTTTGTCCACTCTTCATGGGAGAAATTCTTTTGATGATCCTCAGTTGGAATTTTCCTTCTTCCAGCTTGTGTCTGTTCCTTTTTCTGTCCAAGAATAGTCTGGCTCCATCTTCTCTGTAAACTTTCATTAAATATTAGAGCATGGCAGGAAGGTCTCCCCTTAGGTACCTCTTCTTAAGGCTCAACCAAGCCTTTCTTTATTTGTCACGTGTTCCAACTCCCTAATAATCCTGATGGCCCACTGCTGGACTTGCTTCATTATGTCAGTGTCCTCCTTGTAACGGAAAGCTCAAAGCTGGACACGAACTCCGCATGAGGTCTGCAGACCAGAAGGGAGTTTTTCCTCTGTTCCAAATATACAGCTTCCTTTGTCCTGCTGGCTGCGTGCTTGCTCATATAGACCAGAATGTGATTAACCCCCTCTGGGTGGGCACGCTGCTGACTCGTGTTCCAAGCCTGGTCCACCAGCAGCTCTAGGTCCTTTTCTGCAAAGCTGTGTTGTATCCTGTCGACGTTCAGCCTATATTGTTACGTGGGAGTTAGTCCATCTGAGCTGCATGACTTTGCATTTGCCTTCAAGTTTTCTGTCAGCCCAATTCTCCAGGCTTTTGAAGAGTCACTGAATGACAGACAGCCTTGTCCTCCAGCTTATCAACCTGTCCCTCCCAATTTAATGTTGTACATAATGTCTTACACTCAGGAATGGATGTACATACTCGGTGAAGGAAGGAAGTTCATTCATCTTCATCTGGAGTTTTGACACTAATTATGTCTAGAGACTTACACCTTGATCTCCAGGATCCATATTCAGTTTTTCAAAGAGAAGACAAGCAAGAAAGATGTTTCTGCTCTGTGATCCTCTCTTCAGTCACATAGCGTCTGTGTACGCACCCTGTAGCAAGCACCATTTCCTAGAAGTTTAGGTAAATTTATGCATAAAAATGTCTGCAATTACTTCTCTGACTTATTATGCAGTGGTTTTGGTTTGCTAACGTAAACCACTTTTCTCTCTTAATATCAAATGTTTGCTCAAATGCTGGAGACAGTGGCTGCATCTCAGTCGCTGTTTTGAGCATGCTGGAGAGTGTGCAGGGAGTACGAGAGACTTATTTCCCTCCTCGGGAGACAGAAAAAAATGACCAGTGGTTGTTGCTAAAGGCTGTATTGTGCAACCCCCCCCTCTTCTAGTGAGAGCAAGTTTATTCTCAATCTTTAATTATCCTCTGATTGTTTCTTGGTTCTTCAGTATTTTCTGTGTTGGTAAGAGTCACTTCAGCCTGGCCCCAGTTGATAGCTCTATTTACTGATTAACCTCGTGTCCCAATTGAGGTACGCGCTGACTTCCTTCTGCAGGTCATTCGGCTTCCTTGTCCCTTCGGGAGGACCTGGCTGATAGCACTCCTAGTGTCCCCAGCAAGTGGCTGTGTGTATTTACGTTCCAGGCGCCCCGATGTCAGAGTTTTTTGTATCTGCTAAGTCTACCTAGCTTTCTGCAGGAAAGGATTCTGAGCTAACTGGTGATTATCACTCTGAATTCTCTAGCTTAGCAATGCTGCTGCACTTTGTTTTCTCGGAGCTTTTCAAGAAAATTCTAACATATGAGCGAACTCTGAAGGTGGTACCTACACTCCAGCATAATCTGTGGGTTTGATTCGTGCATTCTGCTGAGAAACACCCACGTGCACATCGTCTACATTGTCTGTGTCCCGCTTGTTGGCCTTAGTGCTGGTAGATGTACAGTTTGAATTGGGAAAAACTTGGTGCTCTATCTTCAGTGTAACTGTCTTCTGTTACGCACCACGTGCAGAGTGCCTCTGCAGTTGGGTGTAGCCACAGAGAGCGAGGTCTGCAGTGTCAGGGGCATGTGGTAAGTGAAAGGAAACATGGAGTCTTTGCTTAGTTTTCTGGAACATAATTGCTTTTCCCTTAGCAACATAAGTAGACAGACAATATTTTTCTAGCTAGGTCCTTGATGGATATTTAGGATTTGCCAAAACTGAAAGATTTAATTTGCTTTTTAAATTCGGTTTACAGAAGATTGCTGTAGTTATGCACGTTCCTGTCTGGGATTTACTTAGTTCTCCTGTGTATTTCTTGTCATTGAAATGATAACATTCATCAAGAATTAGACTTTTTGCCCCATTACTTATGCCGCTACAGAGACTTGGTCTATTTGTTGGTAATTATTTTTAACGTTCCAAATTCACATTCGTTCTCTTTGCCTTTAGGCTTTAGAATTAGAGATAGGCGCCAAGAATATTCTGGGGATGAAACAACACAGAACTGTGCTATGTGTTGTGATACATGCAGAAAAAGTTAATCTCACTTTTTATTTTTCTGTACTTGAATTGTTGAAGTCACAAGGTTTGTCAGTGATGAGTGCTTCAGGAAGTTTACAAGAAGACTTGGTTGCTGTCTTTGTAAGGGATCATTTTGGGCTTTTGTTTGTCTTTTATTGAATAGGACAAAGAGAAATGCTGATAGTGCTAAGAGACTGTTTTCAGGTGGAATGAATTTTCAAGAATTTCTAGTGTATTGGCCTCCGAACACCTGTGGCTGGTCCTCAGTCTAGAGGCAGCAGCATAACTCGGTAGAAGCAGACCAGCAGTTCAGTCCGTCCCATGGTCTCTGGGTTGTAGAAGCATCTATATGGAGAAGGATGATACATACAGCATCAATTGTATGCGTGTTGGAGAAGGCTAAAGTTTTCAATAGCCATATGTTGTATCTGTAATTGCACATTATTTATCTAGCTAATGTACTTAAATATCACAAAACAGTGATGTCTGATGTTAAAAGTGCACCCTATGACTATTACATCTTGAAAATTAAATTTAAAACTCTGTATGCCAGCATAGAAATGTCTGTTTCCCCAATTCCGCTTCTCTAAATATTGGATGTTATTAAATGTTCTCATAGTAAAATTGCACAGAATGATTTGGTCATGGTAGCCAGAGTGGAGAGCGAGTGCATAACCATCTTTGTATGACCTGTGTTTAGGAGTACACCTGAAAGTTTTGTGTGTTTCGTAAGGCTGAACTGCAAGGGTGAAGAGGCGGATTTAAAATGGAATGTATCTTACATGTAACAAAGCAAACAGGATACAAGCATTTTTGTTCTCGCTATTAGAAGTTGTGTCCCATGGCTTGTGTTATAATTCGTTGGGAAAGAATGAAGTAGAAATGAGTTTTTGGTAGTTTTCTAGTAATACACAGCTAAGCCAAAGCTGTTTTTTTAACAGTTCATCTTGAAGTAGCAACGTGACCCTTTTTCATTTGCCAAAGGAAAATATGAACCTAATGGGGGGAAAACCCCAAACCACCCCCTTTTTAAATAATCTAACTATTAGTTGGAAAATGGCAAAGGCAAGACATACATATCCATCAACTCCTTGGTTCTAGTGAGGGAAAACAGTTTTCTGAAGATAAGCCGGAGTAGCTGCTTTCCTTTAGGTGTTAGATACCAGAAGAATTTTACTGACAATCTGCAGATGCTCTGCCGTACCAAGGGGTTCGATCACAAACTGTAGCAAAGATGGATTCTAAGCAAATGAAGGAATGTGAACAGCGTGGTAGTGATAGGTTACATAAACTGTAGAGCTGGATTTAGAACATGTTATTTAATATTTGGGTTAATTTAAATCATATTTAAATATTATGCAATGGTCAAATAAAGTATATGTGTTTCATGATGCTCTTTGTTAATTGTTTTTATGTTCCTTGTGAGAAATTTGCAGTGGTGTCAACTAAAGAGGATCTAATGCCTGGTTTTTGATCACTTTCAGGTCTCTTGTAGCTAACCTCGCTGCTGCTAATTGCTATAAGAAGGAAAAGCATCTTGATTTGGAGAAGAACTGGAAGTTGGTGGAAAAGGCCAAAGTTTATTACATAGCAGTAAGTTCAGCTTCTTTCAAATTGCTATAATTTGCGTTACAACACTGTGAGGTTTAAGCAGTGAGCATATCTGTTGCGTATGGTTTAGGATGATTTTGTAGGAATACAACGAAAGAAAACAACTGCTTCAATTTCAGCATAGTTTGATTTCTTCGAATTTAAATCTGCAAATATAGAAGTATCTTTTAGTTGTGTGCTTTCTTAAATTAGTGGGAAAAAATCGTAAGAACTAAACATTTTCAGAGCTTTTGTAGTAGTGCATCAAATTTACATTTCACATTTTCTAGTAAATTGTTGTGAAGGATGCACAAATTATGTAGAAAAACACTATTAGCATAATTATTCACTGCAAACAGTTTGAGCTTATTTGTGTGAACAATCTTAATTGCTATTTATTCCATAGTAATTACTGCGGCACCTTATAACTCAGTATTTCAGAAACAATGATTGTGACAAATCTCTTGAATGTGGGCGGTGGGGCAAACTGATTTTAATGACGAAATCTTACTTCTGGAATAAAGGGGTTCTGAGGATGGGGCATTAGTAGATTCACAATTAGTATTCTTTTTTCCCATCCAGAATGAATCAAGCCAGATGAGTGTATTTGTTTAGATTACATCTTGCCTAAATAGAAGTGGTGAATTTGTTTTCATCTTGCTCTCGAGTTGATATGACTGATCAAAATTAGCAAACGTAAAACATCTATGACAGATTAAAACCTCATAACATGCATGTAATATATGGATTCGGTACGACAGCTGCTTCCATGCCGCTACCTGAGCTATGTGGGAACAGCTGGTAAGAAGTGTAAAAAATTGATTATCCGAGAGGAACAAGTTCATTGAAAATACAGTTATTTCTTTTAGCTAGTGTTAACGTCTCCTGCAGCCTGTTAGTGTGCACTGCTGTAGGCTTTACATGGTTGTTATTGATTCTTGTGTATGGCCAAGACTGCCCCTTTATCACTGTCAAAAAAAACTTACAACCTTCTCAGTATACAAAGAAAATAGGTCCCACTGCTATGACCATATGTTGCTGTTAAAAAAAATACATAGCTGTATTGTTTACTCCTTTTTTATTTCTGTTTTTCAAGTGTTTCGAGTTTTCATATCCCAATAAGTACACCTCAGTCTGTTCCAAATGCTATTGGCTAAAAAAATGTTCCAAATTAATGCTATTGGCTAAAAAAATGTTGAAAAGCTAAGAGTATAGTTTAAATAAAGAAGAAGAATGGCAAATATTGCCAAAAGCTATACTGCACTAAGCTGTGTAAAATTTTACCATGCTTATATATAATTAACAATGAAGTTTCCAACATGCAATTTATAAAAATTAAACTTAGTGGAGATGCTTCAGGAAAAGTGGGAAGCATTACATGAGGTGAAAAACAGGTTTGGGTTTTTTAAGATACAGCCTTCATCTTATTTGACTTCTGAAGCCACTCATCTGTGTTCAGTCAGTTTGATCGCTTAAATTTTGACTAGGTGATTCACTACACTGATTTTCATATACGTTAAACGCTGCTCTTCAGGTGCCAGTTTACGACATCCAAGCTTTGGCTAAGAGACAGAGAGTTATTGTAGGAAAATGAAAATAAAACCCAAGATGCACATATGTTGATGGATAAATAAATAACGCTGAAGTGCGAACAAATTGCATTAGATATTTGCAAAATGGAATTCAGATCAGGGAAACATCTGATTGTAGGAGATCTGATGGGCAAAGACCCTCGTTCACACCTGTAGCATGGGCTTATCTCAGAGATTTCTGGGACAGTGTTATCACTTCAGATTACAAACTGCATGTGTAACTTTACTTAAGGGAAGGGGGCAATGTGTAGAACCGTACGCGTTCCCTCCTGCTGCAGTGCGTTCGTGCCCTTTTCTTTCATTAAGCTTCTTTGCTTGCAGGTTTGTAGCGGTTTACCAGATTAAACAAAACCACGTAGTGAACAATTACTGCTCCTGAGGTGCAGGGTAGCTCTCCAAGTCATTGATTTGTCTACTGATGTCTGTCTTCGTACCTTCCTTGGCTTTGCACTATGCATATGTTGCTTTTCATTTCCTTCTTTCTATCCAGCTGTCACCTATTTCTTGGATTGCTTTAGACCGTATGGTAGTGACAGATACTTACTCTGGAAGTCAGTGTCCTGAGATGATCAATCAATCTGTTTGCTTGGCGGAGTAGGGCAGTTGTTGCTTCAGGACCGGTCTGTGATACCCCGTGGTCATCTGTATGTGCTTCCTAGAATAGATAATGGCTTTTCAATGCGGCGTTCAGCAGAATGGCCCTCAGATGAAACTCAGCTCGGAGATCTAATCAATTCACAGAGGGAGGAGTGGGTACAAAGGGAAAGGTAGTGAAGCCGTGACAGAACCCTTAAAGACAACTTCTGTTACCATGAAAGAACACAATACATTTATTTTAGCCATCTGGTAATCAGATCCGGCAGACAAATTGGAGAAAGACTAGCAAATAATAGGACTCTGTAAATCACAGATAGAAGCGAAATACAGAGCCTGGCCCAGCTTTCTCAAAGATGGTAAACTTTAAAGGTATATTTTAATCCTTTCAAATGACTCTACTTTGTATCATTTAAGACAGATTACACGTACTGTCAAACTCTATGCAATTTCTTTCCCTTCTCCAGATGTAATTCATATACTTGCAGTAATTTCTACCATTGACATCGTATCTTCCAGTCTGTCATACTCGTTTCGCTGCGGATCAGCTGGCTGTGCTGCTGGTGCCTGATTAGAATTCACTGTGAGGGATTTTATTGGGTTCCTACTGGGGCTAGAAAATGTCTTTTCCTCAGACATTTCCCTTATTTCGGAAGAAGCTGAGAGTTACGATAACACAAAACATTGTCATTCTGTCTCTGAAATTGTGAATGGGACACAAAACCGACAAGAAAGTAATCTGAAGTTGTGGTGTGTGTGCATGTGTTGTTTTCCTTTTTTCCTTTTTTCTTTCTTTCCATGAATCTGTGCTTTCTGTCGGGACTGGAATTTTAGAATTCCTACGTGTTAGAGGTGCGTCTTCCAAGCTTGAGTGGTTAAACTCCATATATGAGCACCTTGCTTGTCTTATTTTCAGAGGCATTTAACAAACTGATGGTAGCACTGTATTTATGTAGACATCTCTAAGAATTCTCTAAGATGTGTTGGGTCACGGAGTCTTTGTGTTGAGTTTTTGGGTTTGGTTTTTTTAAGACCATCAATGTCTTCAGCGCCAGCTGCCGTCTGAGAGCTGCTGGTGCTCAGTTGCTTTGAAATTGCACACAAACGTTTGAACATTTGTAGTGCATCTTGCAGTATATAGCTATTCATTTTCATATCTTAGGAAGGCCTGGAACGCAAAGATATTTTTATTGTCAGTGGTTTTGATTTAAAAAAAAAAATCTGCTGATAAGAGTTACTTAGGAGAGCAGAAAAACTGAGGAGAATTTTAGTTGTCATTTGACTCCAATTAGCACCTCTAAGTTACTGAATGTGAGGAAGGAATTTTGCACTTGTCCTTTCATAATGGGAAGAAAATGGAAAAGGAGAAAATGCTTTCCTTCATTAAAAGCTACACTTAACTTTGTGAAATCTGAACTCTGCGACAACTGATAATGCTTGCTCAGACAGCTGAATTTTAACTTTCTGCCTGTATCTGAACATGATGCCACAAGTGTGGTGCTTCCCAGGTGTGTGTTTCTCTTGTTGCCATCCTTATTTCTGCCACTTACTTAGCTTTACTCAATTTGTTCTTCAGTCCCACACCTGCATTCATGTAGTGTTTGCGGTTGGGGGCATTAGGTGGGTGAACCACTGTCATCTGATGCAAAGATTATCTGGGGGCTGAAGTAATAAGTGTGTTCTTGAAAGATCCTTCTGTGCTTCAGTGTTTTTCTTGTTTTTTTTCTTTGACTTTCCTTTATTAAGCACGTGAAATGGCAGTGTTGACTGCAGTTAGGTTCCCAACCTCTAGTAACTTCAGTCTTAGCTTAGAATGGATCAGTGAAGTAGCTCCCAAAAACCAACCAGATCTTCCTTTAGTAATGTGCTTGTCTCTCTGCTGTCCAAAGGAAAACGGCAGCGTGTTGTTTAGGGACTCTATTTGAATTTGTGGATATAGTTTGTGTGCTTAAAAAGCTGGTGTTAGAAGTGATGTCTCTCCAAGCTTTCATCAGTAGTATCTAGTATGTAGCATCTCCTTGCCTAGCCGTTCCATATAGGTACCGCGTTGCTGATGCTCATGCAGATCTGTGTTCATTACAGAGACGTGGGACTATTTTTGCATCCTACTTTATGCTTTATGAACCCTTGTCTGTACTTTTAGAATTCACAGTGCCTGAAATCTTCAGCTCCCGTGCCACCTATTGTAGGTAGAGAGTAGAGGAGCAGTGAAGCTTCTTGGGTAGCTCTAAGACTTATATCTCTGCAGCTGCATTTTGGGTTGCTCACTTTCAGTATTGCCATACAACCTTTTATTCAGAGAAGATAACACTTTCAGTCAGCTTTGCGCGTGGGCTGTTGTTATTTCACAATCCATACAAGTTTAAACCATTCCCTTCTCCTGCCTCCATGTAGCAAATAATAGAAATTTCTCGATGGTGATGCCCTTCAGCTGTACCACATTAAGTGTAAAACTTTCTAGTACTGCTTAGATTTGTTAAGCCCACAGTTAAATTACATCCATCACCTTCAGTATCGCTTTTGTGTTAACAAAGTGAAGGGCAAGTGTGGTTTATTTTGATGTTAATGACAGTTGTGATGGAGACCAGGTATTCTGGTCTTACGCCGAGCTTCAAGTAGGAGATGTCACGTGTTGCGGCATGTCATGATGAACCCAGTGTAACGCACCTACCTGCTGGAGGAGAGGTTGTTAAAGCTCCAGCCACCCGAGTGTGTTGGAACGAACACTGGGGTATTTTTATATTTATTTTCTTTTAATGCCTAAGTGCTTGTCTAAGCAGAGAGATACTGTGGTGGTGTAGTGGGCTTGATGGCGGAATTATCTGGTTTCAACAGGAGTCTGTCAAAACACAAGCTTGATGTCAGCAATGTGTAGCAAAGCTTAAATAACATTCTACAGTATTTTACATGGGGTTTGGCTATTCTACTTGAGAAAAAATGCTGATTATTATAACAATGTAGGTATAAATGAAATTTCTGTTGTGCCGTCTCCTCCTTTCAGAGGCATATTCAGTGAAGGCATTTTTATTGTAATTTACCGCTATGATGAGCATGATAGTTTACAATGGCTTGTGATAGGGTTTTTGCTTGAAGATGTGCTAGGTCTGTGTGTGCATCATGGAAAGCAAGAGACGCAGGAATCAGAATATCCCCTAAAAAAGGCGTTTGTTTGAATAACTCCACAGCAGCTTTTTTTTCCATTGATAACTTCTGCCACAGTGCCCTGGCATCAGCATGTATGCCACTTCACATGCAGAACTGTGTCTCACAATAACAAATATGTTCTACAGCCAGGAAAGCCCCGTTCGGAGTGTCTCAGCCCAAAAGAAGCAGCTCCAGCTAGCAGCAGTTAGTGGTGGCCTTTTTTGCTGGCCAGGGGTAACACCGCCTGCCTGAAACCCCCCCCGTCTCGAGGAACCGCGTTTTCTGGGAGTGCTGGCTGAAGTGTGATGCTCTCGGGGTGCAGAGGTGATAGGTTCTGTGCCTAACTGGAAGCGAACTTGCCACTTGCTGCCTTCCAGAACAAATGCGGGAGAAATACTTTTTCTCATAAATTCACAGCTTTATTTCCTTGATCAAAATGCAAACAAGAGCTTTGTCTAAACTGGCAGCAGCGTGCGTTATGTCATTCTGTGATGTCTTTAGGACGTGGTATGCATTGTGCTCCCATTCCAGGTAGGACTTCTCATGCATATACAGTTTTGCCAGTGTTTTCTCAAGTAAATTCTGTGGAAAAGCGAATTAGAAACCTTTTTTTCTTATTTGCTGCAAAGTTTGATCGTCAAGGTGTCATGCTTTGAAGATGAATGCTTTGCGCTTGATGCAGAAAAATGCATCATCAACTTTTAAGAAAGATTGTCTCTCCTTTTTCTGTAATAGAAAACTAATGAGAATCTGTCTAACGGAGTAAAAATATTTATTGCTAAATGTTCACCTCTGTGTTAGTAATTATATTTATTTATATGAAGAATATACACGTTTCCTTTCCTGTCATTCTCCTCCTACCCCAGCAGCCTTTAAATTGCAGATACGCTGCTTCTGCACAGTAATTAGTGAAGCTCAGTCATCGCTCCTTTTATCGGGTGATTTTGGGGTGGTTTTTAGAAGAATGCGTGATTAGAGCACTTACACAGCCAGTCTAGCTGCAGCAGCCAGGCGGCAACAGCAGTGCCATTTTTCACAAAGAAAACGTTGAACGGGAGCCAAATGTTTGGTGGCAGAGTCTGTTGCTAGGAAATCAAGTTCCTGAGGCGATTAATGACAAAGCAAGCAATAACAAGAAGGCAGAATTACAGATTTAAAAGAGAGGGAGAAAAAAAGTGGTTGGTGTTATAATTACCCAAAGAAATCCGTACTCATTAAATTGGCTGTTTTTATGATTGACTTTAATTGGAGGTTAGCTCAGATATTTAGCTCCTTTCCCACCCCTTTAAACACACACATGCACATAATCTGTAGAACTGCAGACTTGTTTTTCTAAGCGCTGAGAGGAGCTTGCCCTGTAATTTGATCCCCACTGACAGATGCATTTTCTATGCTGCCATTTTGAATTAACCTATTGTGCAACAATTTTCCTCGGCTCTGTTGAATAAAACATCAAGCCTTATTACCTCAGATGGATTTGATAGAGTAAAAGAATGTACTTCTAGCTGAAGTAGACTATTTGCAATGAGTTCAGTGATTTGAACTCGGCCAACAAGCACCAATAATTTGTGATGTATACTTAAAGAAGGCAGGAGAGAAGAGCCACGTGGGGGGTCTTTTTGGCTGTGTGAAGTTCAAGCGCAAACCTCCGAGTAATATTGTTGTTGTGCTAAGGTTATTCCCCGAGATCAAGCCTTTCGAGATGAAGCATGTTAACGAAGATTTTTGCCATTAAGCGGATTGGTTTGGAAGCGGAGGTGTTCTCACCCCCAGTGGTTATCCAAACTGTCAGGCTGCTGCGGGATTAGAAAAATAAAAATCGATCCGCTGCTCCCAGAAACCCCAACAGTTGGATTTTCCCTCGGAGACTTCTTTTGTGAAGAGAAATTTTCCCTTGTAAAGTTAAACTGGAATAAATGATGTTTTGAAACGATTTAAAATTCCAAATAATTTGTATCCTGTGGTAAGGGAAGAGCAGGCTTTCACCTTATTCGCTTTTCTCCCCAATTAGAAAAACTTATGCAGTCGGTTCAACAAAATTTTGGCACAGAAATGGAGAGGCAACTGACCCTGACATTTAAATCCTGTCATGTTTCATCGATCATGTTCAAGGCAATATTCCCGACTCGCAGCAAATGAGAAGTGAGAAAATACCCTTTCACAGTACCTGTAAGCGAAGGTGCAGAAGCTAAACATAAAAGCTAAGTCATGCCATAGCTGTCCAAATTGCTAATCAAACAGTGACACAATAGAACCGCGCGTGTTCTGCCCAACAATGCCCACGTTACTAATCGGATGCCAATGCCAAGCTGTCTGCTTGGTTAAATACCCGGCTTCCCCGAGGCAAGACGACAGCTGCTAGAACTGCTAGGAAATTTGGTAGCTCAATCTATTTTTGCTACCCTTGGGCTATCAAGCTCCTGTTAGTTCAGACCACCCCAATTGGTACACTTTAGGGATTTTTTTCAAAGTGTTTGTAATTAAAATGATAAAACATCATTATTACTCCAAAGATGATGTGTGCGCTTTGCGTTTGGCAGATACCTACAGAGATAAACCCAGCATGTAATTTTCATTGACATAATGGTTGTGATTGCATTACCCTTTTAAAAGCATATTGCTTTGGGGAGGGGGCAGGCGGGAGAGGGGAAAGGACAGGCTTGTCTTTTTATTTTTTCATTGGTAGAATTTGTCAATCTGTTGAAATACTAAACCAGTCTCCTGCCTGCAAGCTGCTTGTCTGCGGAGGCCGACTGGGGCTGTGTCACAGGGTGAGGGGCAGCGTGGGCCGGGCACCCACAGAGACCTCTGCTCCCAGGTGCCTCGGCTTGTAGGGACACTGAGTCTCAGCTCAGATGTAAAACCTGGGCAGACTTAACGCACTATTTAAATGTAAATTAAAAAGGGAAGCCTTCATACTCTAAGGGGCGAGGTGAGTCAGTTTGAAGGGAAATTTTTACTGCAGGTCCTCTTGCATGTCTGTCCTTATTAGATGCTGTCTTCAGGAGAGCACAGGAATTTTGTCTGTTACCATGTCAACTTTGTTAGAGCAAAATCTCAAAACCAGAGCACCAGCAAATCCCGGAGAAGCTCTGACTGAAACATTATTGGTTCTATCTTGAATTATTTTTCATTTCAGTACTTCTTTGATAAGGTTTGAAAAGAATCATGAATTTAAACTGTTCTAAAGACTAAAACCTGAAATTTGTGATTTTTTTCTAATTTGAGATACCTTCCTTATTTTGGATGCTGACTACCAAAATATGTAATAAATTGGTATGCACCACTATGTGTGCAGTTGATGGAAATAAGAAGTTTCACCTTCCTTCTGAAGGAATTGATCTCATTGCCACATGGCGATGTCATAGTCTGCGAAACCCTGGGACATGTGTTCTTTGTGTCTAGGTCATCAACTGCTGCATTAAAACCCACATAAAAATACTACAGCAATTGTGCTCTGTTTTACCTGAAGAAGGTTGATTTTTTTAACAGCAACAACTATGTGCATGTGTGTAACTTGAGGGCTGAGCTAAGCTATTTGTGGTAGCCCACTACTCGGTCTGAAGCTGAAATTATCGTTTCGTTTATCATTTATGTGTGTAATAGGGACAGTGCAGTTGTTTAAATACAAAGCTCTTTTTTTTTCTTGCAAAAAGTTATGATTCATGGTTTGCTTTGAAATGAGCACTATGGAATGATAGATTTGTGCTTGTTATTTCAAAGCCAGTTACTTTTGCACTGAGGCATATCCAGACCATCATTGTAGCATGTAGAGCTTGACTGATGAAACATCATTTTAGCAATATGAACAAGGTGAAAACCCCAGTACTAATGCTTGCAAAGGTCTGGCTGAAACAATAGCTAAGGGCACTTAGATTTTGTCCACAACAGGAGGATTTTCCTGATGCAGCTGCTGTGGACAACCCTCCTGGGGTTTTACACTTCTCTCTGGCATAAGTACCCGAACTTGGAAACAGTTTCTCAGAGCTGCTGTACCAGCAGAAATGCTCTTACCTTCCCAAACTAGTCATGCTTGCACCAAAGGTTTTATTGGCAGGACTGTGTTAGGTAAGGACAAAGTGTTGGTTTCATGTTTCTAAATAATGTAGCTGCTTGGGAAAAACCATTTAATAGATGCACGATGATAATATTGGCCATAAATATCAGCATACTCAGACTCGTAGTCTGTTGCAAAGCCCTTTCTGAATCACATGATTTGCCACGTGTAGTATGTGGCTGATAATGTCCCCTTGAAGACCTGTAGATAAGAAGATCTGTCTTGTTACCAGGTTTTATGCTAAAGTTGCTGAAGTTGTTTTGCAGAATGCCCCTGCTTCGAATGGTTTTTCGCCAACTATGCTGTTGCCAGGTGCAATGTAACAATACTTTCCTGCAAATTTGAAAATGGTGGGGAACAGCAGTTAACAGTATTTAGCATGAAATATGCCTCAGCATATGCCTCTGAACATGTCTTTTTAAGACCATATGGAGTATAATTGGTGCTGAACAACATTGAGGTGTTTTGTGAAAAGTAAAGGCTAAGCATCATAAAGAGTCGTAAAATCTTAAAGAGTGAGACGAATGGAAGAAGTAGGAGAAAGAAGGCAGGTACTGAATATTCTGTCTCATGCTCTCTGCATAACCTGAAGCGAGAGACCATAGTATTTTTAATAGATTTCTCTTTGTAGTAGGGTTAGAATTAAGAAATTCAGCAAAACAATGGGTGTGGAAGATGGTGTGCGTGATTGGAACGAAGCAGAAACAACCTTATCGTTCCCTCAGAGCACCCAGGAGAATATTGGCCTTTATAGTTGGGCCTGCTGTCAGTGGGACTTTTTGTGTATGGAGTTCTTAAGGCATTTGATCACAGCAAAGTAAAGTAAGAATGAATTTATTCCTTAAATATTAATTTTGCCTGTCCTTTGAGGACTGGAGTCAGAACTTAGGAGTTTTTATTCATATACTTACTAAGATATCTTATTTCCAAGAGATGATTTTAAATTGGTAGAGCAATGTGCTAAACTTAAAATTCCTCATGGTTTTATTGATTTTAGTAATGAACTGTAGCTGAATGTAGAAAAAAATTTAGAAACTTTAAGAGAATGAGAATTTTCAACAACACGAAGGATCCAATTTTCTTTGAAGAAAAAGAGAAATTTTCAAAGAGCATGTATGTAAAGGCCAGCAAGCGTTCGTTCCCCAGAACTAGTGCTGTCCCGAAGTGCTTCTTTACACTGCCGAGAATGGGCCCGAGAGAGTTTCTACTGAGGGCTGTAGATTCGTATCTGCCTAATTGAGCCGTCATTTGTTGACGTGAGGGAAATCGTGCGACCTGCCTTTAATGCATTGCTCAGTAACAGCACAGTGTAAAACGGAGTTCGTGGAAGGAGAACAGAAAATGTTAGAGTCTTTTAGAATGGCCTCCTACACAGAATACTGTGAGGTTTGTATTGTAGCAGAATTGAATGTTTGAACGTTTGTACAGTAAATATGTTAAATAAAATCATCAGATTCTAATTATTTTGAAAGCATTGAACTTCTTTCTATTACAAAGCCCTCAAACCTTCAGAATTTGAATTTAACAAGTTCTTCGTTTTATCAGTGTGATGATAAAATTGTGTCAATAGAATTGAAAGCAGGTGTCGCCTTTCTTTTATTTTGAGCAGAAATGTTCACATAGTAATCTGCCCAACTGCAGAGTTGGTACTAAGTGTTGTACAGCGGTAAAAGGAATGACAGAAAACATTCAATATTATCTCTGAGTAGATAAGTACCAGAAAAAGGTATTAAAAAACCCTGTAATTGGAGGCACATTCTCTACTTTATTCAGTCCATCTAGCACATCGATTTTATTTTAAACTTCAGTCGTGCTCCCTAACCAAACATGCTGTTTTGTAGAACGTAGAATTACAGGCATGCCGCTGTATTTTGGAGATACCCGTTTGCTAGAACAGCCTTCCCGCCCCCCCTCCCCCCCCGGTTGCATTGATCTCATCTGTAAGAAAAGTTAATTTCAATTTTGTTTTTAAAATAAGTGATGCCTGGCTGCTCTGATGAAGTGGTATCATAGGCTGGGGTACAGCAGCAAAACGACTTCTGAATGATACATAGAAATCATGTAGGCAAGAAACAGAAGACTGGTGTAATTCCGGAGGCTAGCTTGCCAATGAACAGATAATCTGTTTGCCTCTGCTAATTTTCATCTCACCACTGACCTGACAGGGCAGAGTGTCAGAAGAGTACTGGAGTCTTCCTGCGACTGCAGATCGCTGTTAAGAAATCCTCTAAGCTGAAAATAGTTGGCAGCTGGCAGAGTATTGTGTGTGCCCCTCCTGTTCTACTCTTGTCTAGACATGCACTCGTGGCTGCTGTTGGGATGCGACGCTGGACCGGGAAGACCTTAGAGCTGATGATTTACTGTTGCAGCTTTTAAGTTCAAAAGATTCATGGCTTGCACCTCTGCTTCTTGATTTTTGACCTGGTGAGAGAAGAAAAATGCGAACAATAATGAAAAGTAAGACAGAAGTGTTAGAGGTGAAAAGGAAAAGTATAAATCTTTAGATGTTAGGAAAAAATGCTGCTGGGCATGATATAACATTGTGTCTGTTACTCTTTTGCATAAAAAGAATACGTGTACTTTAATGTTTTTTTTTCTGAAAAATTGTGGTAATAATAATACAATAGAGTACAGCTCACATGCTTGTGAACCATGGCAGAGCATTTACTGTGTTTTCTGTAGTGTTCAAGCTATTGCTTTTAAATTTAAAAACAGATTTTGTTAAGCCGCAATGGTTTTAAGCCTGTATTACCAACCAGAAAGACACTCAACAGTTAATATCCGCCCTGAAGGCAAAATTTTTAATTTTGACTGTACAATGTAGGAATATGTAAGTAAGCAGAAAATTCAAGGGTGGATTTAGACTTTTGCATGTAGAAGGCACCACCGAGCATGCCACCCAGGACATGAATCCCATTTTCCAAGCTGAAGGCTATAAATGGCTATAATAGCTAAAAAGCTATAATTGAATCCCGGACAATTTATATTTAACCTGGAGTCAGTGTCATCCTTGCCTCCTCTTGTTTCCCCGTTCGGGAGAATAATTCATCCCATTTGACCGAGTACAGGATCTTTTGGTGCTGACTGATGTATCGTCGGGAAGGAAGAGCACTGCCACGTTTGCCCCCGTGCTCCTCACTTCAGCCCAGTCAGATTAGAGAGTAGCAAACCGGAGACTTTGCTCTTGCTTGCTCCTTTCTACTCAGAACAGAAATGTATTTCTGCATGTGCAGCTAATGCGCCGGCTGGGATTTGGAAAGTCATTTTCTCCTCCTAACAAGAAGTGAGCAATATTGTTATAGCCAGTAAGCGGTTTTTCCCAAAATCGAAGTTCAGTCATCATGTCTTTTCACTTTTATTAGTACTATATATTGTAATGCTAAAAGTAGTCATCTGCATCGTATTGTAAATAGATACTACTTCACATTACATCAGTTTTACAATACTGTATTTCCTCTTGCTACAACTCAGCTAAGTTTTCAATTTTTATAATTTTAACGGTAGCTGGGTTTTAGTTTGATGGAAAATGCATAGCTTTGTTTGGAGCTCATGGAAGCTGCTTCCGCTGGTATCTGGAAGACTCATAAATCAAGAAAAACAAAACCAAAAACGTCTTAATATTGCTGAGTGTACATGCACTTTAGGCGTAGCATATGTGTGTTCTTGGTTTTGACATTTCAAAATGTCCAATGGAAATCCGTTTCTGGTTTTAGTACAAGAAAAGGAGGACTGGGATAGTAAGAACCTTGGTTTGTTGATACGGCCACTGGCAAAAAAATCGGTGTTGCAGAGTGACTCATCTGCACTAGAAGGGTGGCAGCAGCCCACAGCTAAATAAAAAGAAAAATCAGTTACAGCGTGTGTACTCTTAGGTTTTGCATATATGCCTCAATTATTTTAATTGAAGTAAGATTAAATACTTATTATGACATCAATAAACTAAAAATTTGCATTATGAATTAGGCAAAAGCCTAGAGAATCCTGTACAGATTTTTGGGCTAAATCTAGAATGTGTTTACAGTCCCTTCAAGTTGAAGAGCTCTGGCTAAATATGGAAGTTTTGATGAAACGCACAGAGCGTGTTAGCTGTAAATTCTACATGAGTAATATTTGCTTTGGAGTTCTGTTTGCCTGCACTGATAAGTTTGCCTAGCAATACTCTGAAATGACTATTGCCCTGAAACGGATGATGGTTCAGAAACAAGCCCTGTGCAAATCAAGAGGAGCTGTTTGCCTGATACAACAAGTGAGTAAGGAGTTTTAGAGCAGGCGTAAAAGCAATTCTCAAATTAAACTCTCTTGTTTAAAACAAATGAAAAGCTTTTAGAAATCCTCTGAAACGTTGTGGGTTCATCTTCCACGTCAGTAGTGTTTGTTGCCACAAGAGCCACAAACGTTTGAGAATATATTGTAATAAACGACCCGGTTCTACCCGGATCTCAAGGATTGTTATTAATGACTCATTTTGCTTTGTAATTGCCGTAAAGTTTTTTTTTCATTACCAAAACCTCTGACAAGAAGACAGCTTTCCCAGAATTTCTCAGAACACTGCTTTTTATATTGAACTTTATAGTTTGTTTGTTTTCTCAAAGCTCTTAGCTTCTCGTGTCTGATATCAAGTATTTTTTGGTCTCCAATGCATTATAAAAGGACACGCATATGGTTGATCTGTCTTTGTTTTATTTTGTATAGCCGTGTTTGGCATAATGTTTCAAATAATGGAACACCACAGATTCTGCAGCCCCCAAATACTCTCTGCTGTTTTGGTAATAATGGGCCAGAAAAATTGGATTTCATTCTTTTGTTGTCTTTGTTCCCTCTAACTTGCCGCATTAAAAAGATTACTGCCATTTTAGCAATAAAATCCGGGATTTCGAGTGTATGGAAGCAGAGGCCTTATGTTGCAAAGGTGGTTGGTTTAGTCTCCAGGGAGAGATCCTTTTTTTAAATCTCCTTAGACCTCAACCTTCTTCATGATAATGTTCTCTATACTTTGTCTTTTATTTTATAGTTTAATATGCTTGTGCCACATGAAAGGTTTCTGTTGCTTACTGTAATTTGAGGTAAAATATAAAAATTCATCTTGTCATTCTCAGAACCTCTCCTGCTGATGAGCTGCAGGATTTGTAGCCCACAGTCACGTGGGCCTTTAAAACTGCGTCGTGGACCTCATAAATCCCCAAAAAAGCAGCAACGGTGCAATCTGCGCCTGTCGTCAGACGTCGGAGGTGTGACTTTTTTTCACAATGGAAGGAAATTAACTGAGAGAGGGGGCAAAGAGCAGGTTATAAAGGAGTTTGGTGCACTGCAGGTAGTGCTGCTCATGGTTTTATTCAACATGTTTAAGCTGCTTTGTTAGGATGTGTGATACCCCGTTTGGTTTACAGGGTGGTTTTCCTGAAAGGGTAGCATTGGTTCAGCACGGTGAAGCAAACAAATCCTTTTCTCCAGAAGTATCTGGTTGAAGTGCAGTGACTGTTGGCTGTTAAGACCCTCAGTCTAGTGGTGGTTGATTTACTGTGCGCTAATGGGAGTGTGTATGGTCGGTGGTTCAAAAGAAGTAGTGAATCTAAGGGTAATTTTTCTCCAGTTTTGCTCGTAATTTTGTTACATCCCTCAGATTTTTATAAAAGATTGTTATAAGCTAGTAAGACCACCTCAGAAGCTTAGAACTAAATATTTGACGCATTATGTTGACTGTTCTTTATACTTACTAATTAAAATTTTGTTTAAATTTTATTAAACACTGTGTCATATATTCATATTCGTAGTTGATTTCTAATATACATGTTACAGTAGGTTCCTCTTTTGATAAAAAGATAGCTTGTCATCTGAATTCAATGAGCTAATCCTAAAAAAAAAAAAAAACGGCAGAAAAGTTAATTTCATTTCAGAAAATAAATTTGCAGATACCAGCATGTCAAATGCAAAATGAAGCACACTTTCAAGTTGCCGCTTTGTCAAAATGGATTTAGATTTAGGGAAATTCCTGTGGATTGAAGTGAGTTCTCCCGAGAAGCAGTGTACGTGAATGAAAAGAAGAAAACGACTTAACTCGCTATGAATTGCACAACATTTATTATCGCTTCAAAACCACCATTGCATGCGTTTGCTTGCGACAGGCTGGAAAGCAGTTGGCTGAGTCTGTTCCCCGCGCCGGCTGCGCTGCCCCAGCTGCGGCAGAGCAGGGTACTGGCACTGGGTTTGAGCCAGACGGGAGCTGAGCGGCGTGGAGCAGAGCTTTGTCGAGGAGGGCTTTGTGCTCGGATCGATCGTGATGGTTTAAGGTGCTCTCCAAAGTTACACAGAGGTTGTTTAATACAACTGTTCAGGCGTGGGTTGGACGAAGTTATTGTCATTGATTTTTTCTTTTAGATCCAAAACCAAGAATTAACCTCATCCCCTCTATTTGCTTTGAATCAATGATGTTGATTAAAGAAACTCCTTTTTTACCCTTCCTCTTATGTCACTCTTATTAGATATTTAAACATATATAAACCAGGAATGTAGATACTGTTCATTTTCTCTAAAATATTTTCTTCAACAGAGAAAAAAAGAGAAATATAAATGAGAAATAAAACAATGGGACAAAGTAAGAGCAGAGTTTACAACTCTTGAGTAAGTGAGCTGATAGAGTAAGACAAGTTCTAAGGGAAGAGTAGGAGATCATGGCCATGGTATAGGGAAATGTGCACAAAATACTCTCTAAGCTTTCAGCAATCTGCAGCTCCAGGTCTACCTTGAGTGAAAACGGTAGCGTGTTGCTCACGAGTTCTTGAGGTTTTTGAGTTTTTTCTGAATAAATGTAAATAACAGGGTTTTTTGAAGTTCTGCATTTGTGGCATTCTGGAATAACAAGTCTTATGCTTCACTAGTGCGTGTATGAAGTTTGTTTTCGTTTTGAACTTACCACCTGGTGCCTTTATTTGATGTCTTTTAGTCCCCATAGTGTGAGAGGCACTGGGCAGTCTTCCTCCGTGTCCTTTGCGATGCTAGAAGCTCGCTGTTCTGGAACGGGTGCGTTCGTACGAGATGATTGTAGGAACGTATGAACTCACACGGAGTGAGCAGCAACGTGAGTGTAGAATGCCGGGCTGACCCCGTACAGACCTCCCTGATGCGGGTAGCTTGTGAGGAAACGTCTCTACCTTGTGGAGTGGGGTAGGCGAGTGTGTGCAAAGGCTTTGCTCTGAAGGCTTGCCTGCGGAAGCTGAGACATAGTTGCTAGGAGTGGGAGTTTGTAGCATGGTAGACGCTCCGCTGTTGCGTGAGTACTCTGAATGCACACCACGCTGGAGGTGCTGCAAGATGGACTTTCACACTAAAAACACGGTTAAGCTCCCAGTGTGGCCTTTCCAGCAGTTCCCGTGAGGTACGTTCTGTATGACAGTCTAGCTTACTGGGTCTTTACTTTCCAGTGTGGACAAGCCCAGGTACAGCAAGTCTGCATAGATTTCTATCTTCTCATCATAACTTTATCCTTCTTTTTTTTTTTTCCTCTTATATTAAATGTAGCAGCTCTTCATTTTGTGAGTAATAATTGGTTTTCACTTATTTGTTGCATCCTGGCTCTAAATTTCATGGTAATTGTTGTCATACTCTTTTCTGATGCTGGGTCTGCCTGCAATCATGGAGACCTGATTCTGGCTCCCAGGAGCTGAACGCTGTATTTCAGGTGAGGATGTGTGAGCGTAATTTATTGAGAATTATTTCCTAAACTTAATACAGACTCTTTCTGTGCTTTTTTTGTAGTTGCTGTGTGAGGAGTTTTTCTCAAGTAGGTAAACCTGGAGCTAGTGTAGTTTACTCTTTGTTTGAGCCCCTGATGTTAAAACAGAAAACCTTTCTTTACTCATTTGAACGGCTGTGGAAAACCTAGGATAGAATTGTATAAATATTCTAGTGATGGAGAATTGGAAATTAAAAGATACAAGAAGAAAAAATCAATCCCCTAGATTTTGGGAGGATAAAGACAAAAGGAATGAAATGATAGACAGCGTGTGAGAATAGTACCTGTCCTGAGGCTGAGCCTCTGTGTCGGGTTTGTGATATCTAAATAGATTACATTTTGTGAAGTTGAAAATGCTGCACCAAAAAAAGGAAAATTGATGCTGCTTACATTGGTTTACCCCGTTTTTGAATTGACATGCAAAGCTTTTTTTTTTGTAATAGTTGTTGGTTTGTGCTTTTGTTTTCCATTGTTTAGCAGCTCACAAAGAGTTGCATACATAGGTATGTGTCCTTTCTCCCAAGAGTATAAACTTGTGCTGCTTTTAAAAACCTGAGATTATTGTGTATCCAGTAGCAGGAAGTTAAAAAAAAAAAAAACCAACAAACAAAAACAACAAAACACAACTTGGTGATTATAAAATGTGGGTTGCTACGTATGGCTTAATGCCAGAACAGTCAGTGATTTGCAGAGAAGCAGTAATAATGTGAAAAGGATTTAATCACCATATAGCTGTGTACAGCAGCGATGCCCTCCTACACCTGACCCTGGCAGTTGCCTGTAGCTTTGCGCACACTGAGGGTATAAAATCAACCTTACAAATCATTCCATGTTTTCGCAGCAGCAGATTCGTATTCGCATAGGCTGTTGGGCAGACCGCTTATCATTTGTAGGGTTACTTTTATAGAGAAGTGTAACAGAGTAATGAACAACTGCTTTAAAAAGAAGATGGTGGGAAGCAGAGGTGGCCGTCGCGGGCATGCAGTGGTGCAGCGTGACATGCTTTTTTGCGGTATTGCTGCATTCTTAAAGTCTGAGCATGGCTTTGGTGACGTGTGAATGGGCTGGATATCTGTCCAGGCCTCCGAAGAGCAGGCGTGCCTTCAGATGCCATCTGATTTAATTCCTTTTTCTTTGGGTATGGTCTTAACAGCACCACAGTATAAACAGTCCAGGTGTTTTACCCCGACTGGCTGCTCTGAGAGCTTTTCCTAGAACTTTTTCTGTACAGATCTGCTAATCTGTTTTGCCCCCCCAAAACATTCCAACCTTCTTTATGTCTGTTCTTGAATTACAGGAATACATTTGTCAGTATAACCTGGGAGTGACTTCACACAGAACAGCCTGGTAGTGATAAATTTTGATGTAGAATTTCTGCATTTGGATTGAGAGCGCTCCCTAAAAGGGCCCTGTGCTGCTATGCAAGGACATTGTATACGTTTACACTGTGGAGCTGGGTCCGGTTTTCTAAGCTCAAGTAGATGCACTGAAGTTTGTCTGTCTGGAGTGAGGTGGACACGCAGTGTGCAAAATAACACTGGAGTTACTACGCATGCCCTGGCATGACCGTATCTTGTGTCTGGCACATAATGCTATGTGGCAGAGAACTAGAAGTCTTGCCGTAGAGCTAGTCAGCACTCAGGGTCGTTACCTTAGCAGGAACTGAGCTGTTCTCACTTGAATTTTATTGTATATTGTGTCGTAACGATTTCTGCTGTGGCAAGATAGATCCAGCTGACTGTCTCCTCCTCCCCTTGTAGGTTACCTCCCACAGGACAACACCCCAAAAGGTAGTGTCCGTATTTTGAACTGAACTCTGAAATGTAAAAAAAAAAAATAAAAATCTGTCCATAAGAAGGGCTAATGGTTAGCAGTAAACGCTGTTGCCACCTCAAGAATGATTTTTTTTTTTTTCCTCTGAAGCATTGTTCTTAATAGAACAAGCCTGCTCATAAATACCAAGTGTCTGTCCTCAGGGGAAAATCTGAAGAATATTTTCTTAAATACACCAAACACATTGAGTATTCCAGTTCTCCTCTTTTAAAACAAACATTTTCTGGAAGACTAGTCTCTCACAAAAGTGAATATTGATGTGGTATCCGTGTGGGACAGAAAAGGATTGTCTGAGCTCACTCAAGTGAAGTCTTCCACCTCTTTTGTAACCAGTACAGACACCAGTAGACGAATGAGTGTTACAGCTGGTGCCTGTCGCAATCACATGTTCTGCTTATGGAGCTTGTCTTCCTCTAGACGTGATGTATTACAATAATTGAAGTAATAAACTTCACAGTGAAAGATTCAAGAACTAAAAGATACAGCTTCTACTCAGACTTGAAATGCCTCCCTTTATTAAATTGAGGGTTTGGAGTTTAGGAGAGCAGTATTTCTCTGGCTTTTTTTTTTTTATGAGTAGACTGAAATGTTTGCTCTATTTCTAGTGAGTGTAGGTGGAAGAAGGCAACATTTTGTTAAACACATGCAAATACAACAACATTCTGACAGGAGCAATGTTAATTTATAAAAATTTCCTTCGCATGTGAATAATTGATAAGGCTGAAGTCTCCCACTGAAGTTTCTGCGTGACGGATCCATTTCACAAAGGAGCTTAATTCTTTCATAATGATGCTTTTAACTCCGATAAAACAAGTGAGTGGATTCTTGAAAGGTGCCTTTTGGCATTGCAGTGTCTCTCGTTCCTATTTCTCTGTATAGAAGATCCGAATGGTTCTTCAGTGAAGTGACCTATGGCCTGTGTAGTCTCAGCATTTTCATGCGTGGGCTTCAGCCCGTGGCAGCGATATGAATGTCTCTGCTGCGGAAAGAGAGAGAAAACTGACGGGTGGCTGTGAAGGCAAGGAAGCGTTGTGGAAGTCGTTGGGGGGTGCAAGGCTGGCTGTAACTTTGTAGAGAGTTTTGAGGAAACTGGATGCTTCTGGAGCGCTGGCATCCCGTACCGGTGTCTCGGGGCGTGATGGCCGCCTGCCGAGGGAACCCCGCTTGTCAGCGATCCCATCAAAGCTAACATGTTCAGTTGTAGAAGATGCAAGGTCTCGGATTCAGCGTGTCTTCCATAAAACAAAACAAATCCGTGCCTCAAAAAAAAATCCAAACCCAAAACTCACCAAAAAAAAATCCAAAGAAAATTAGTTTACAAATTAGTTTATATTTCTTACTATTGTTCTCCTTTTTTGCTTTCTTGTTACTGTAATATTCTACTTTTTTTTAAGAGTGACTAGCTTTTTTCATATATTTGCCACTTTGTAGAACAGTGTTAATTTGTTTTCATTTAACTTTCTAGTGAGGCCAATGCTGTTATTATTTGTTAATAATACATGAGTATAAAATATTTCTGTAGAAGTTGGTGGACAAGATTATATTCCATTCCGTAAAGCTGCCTAGATAAATATGCAGGTGTGATAGTACGTTTTCCCTTTGAATCCTGTAGTTTTCACGTGTCTTATGAGTAAAACATGGACAGGAGAACCATGTAGAGAGCCAGAGCTCTAGTTCTGCCTGTCTAACCATCTTCACCAGTCGGTATAGCTGTTAAAGGTGTGAAGTGCCCGAGGCGTGTTGTGCAGCGACATTGCCTTACTCTAGAAGCCAGCAGTCCTGTGGCTGCATCAACTGGTCCCACGTGCCTCCTGTTCCTTACAGGGCTATTGGTGCCTAGGACAATTTCAGTACATGAATGTAAATATGGTTTTTAAAGGTACTCTTACTTGAGAAAGGCTAGACTGAAATACTGTGTTTCCCTGGCGCTGAGCTTGTTGCTCCCTGAATTGCAGTATGTTTTTGCCGTAGCAGAAGGTGTCCAGGAAAAAGCACTTGATCCGGAAGACTTAGAAGCAAAAAGAATACTGGTAGCAATATTGCAATCCTTCCAGAATATCTCCGAGAACTGCCTGTTATGAATGGATTTCGTATGTGGGGGAAAGAATGGGCATTTAGGGTACAATTCACAGCGAGGGGATCTTAAAATAGAATTTTTGGAGGTTTTTTCTTTCTGTTTCCTGGACTTTGAGCATACTGTAAGGTCGAAGGTGGAATTGTTGTCTAGGTGGTAGATCCTGCTGCGCCGCTTTCAGCATGCAGTCTTGTATTGCAGAAAAACTAGCAGAATAATGTATCCAATTATAATTTGCGAGAAGCTCAGTTAAAACCTACAAACTAAGAAAAGCATCTGGTTTGAAACAACAGTGTGCGTGTTTCAGCTTCAAGCTGATCTCTCGAAAACGTGTAAACGCATGCTTTACACAATTCTGTCACAAATTTCAGTTGGTTGCAGTACTTATGTGCCCTTTTCACAGCGTTCTCTCGCCTCCCACTCGTCTTTAGCAAACCTCTGTAGTTATTCCTACTGATTAAATTGGTGCTTAGAGATGAGTAGAGAGCTGCGGGCTATGCTTCGTGTGGATCTAACGCCATCTTTGAAGGCTGATGGGAATTTGTGGATGGGCTTTTTCTTTACCTGTTGAAACCTGGGAGTTGCTGTTCAGAAATAGCGTGCACCATGGAAGCCTGAACACAAATGCTTACGAGAAGATAGATGACCGTCCCTTTTGTGCTGGTCAGTAAACTTCATTTCCTCGTTACGGTTGCAAGGTAACGGTTTTGCCTCATGATGAAGCGAGGAGTGCCTTGGCACAGGACTAAACGCTGAAACCCGTGCATCTTTGGGCTAGTGATGCTGCAGAGGCGAGGTCTGAACAGGGGAGCAAGATACTAAGTGCTTATTTCTCCAACTGCAGGAATGTACGGAGCGCAACAAATATAAAAGGCAAAAGGGATTACAAGATCCATAAAAACATTGGCCCAAGCAGGCACGACTGTTGATCTCGTCAAGAGATAAATCGGTGGAAATCACATAAGGTGTCTTCCTCAGATGGCTGACTCAAAGGTCTGAGTTTCTAAATGTTGTTGTTATTCAATACTTAATTATTAAATCTCCTAAGATACTGGATCCTGAGTTTTTAGTGGTATGATATTCCATGTGTTTAAATGTATACCAGATGAAAAAAGGGACTTCTTGGTATGTGCTTTTTGATGGAAAAGGGAACTAAAGAAACCCTGCCCTGTCTGACAAGCAGCACAGAATCCCCAAAATCTGCCATCGTAGTAACATAGCAATGTGAAATTACTCGTAAGAATGCCTTACATCTTTTATTGTAAAGCCATTTATATGTAAAGGTGTTAATGAGTTTGCTGCTTGTTGTCCATTTTCAGAGTTGAAATTCAGTTTTGAGGCTTGGGGTCAGCATTTTTCAAAGTCTGCAAAACTATAATCCTTGAAAAATATTGTACAGAAAACAGCAAGCTGGTTTGTGTTTGCTAAAAGCCGAGAATGTTATTACCTCAGCTTTTGCCAAGTAAGATGACTGAAAAAAGAGAAGTTTATCAGAGCGGACTGCGGAAGGCACAGATTTATGACACGTGTCTGATACAGACCCAGAATCCCCGTGGTCGACTGAACTGGGCTTGCCCGGGGCCTGCTGGAGCACAACGCCCTTAGCAAGCAGCTTTCGACGGCTGTGCCGGGAAGCAGCATTTTGCTTCACAAAGAGGGTCACCCCACTGTTTTTCTTTTTCCGTCTCTCCTGTCTTATCTTTTGAGTTCAGGAAGTACTTTAAATTTACAGCTGGCTTTGAAGGCACGGAGCAAGTTCAGCCCCAGAAGTATTTCCTGTTATGGCATTAATCTAATTCCCTGAAAGTAGAACTGATTTTTCATCTGTAAAGTAGATAAAGTGCCTGGAGCAGCAGACCATTACTCTGGGTTATCATGATAAAGAGGCTTAGTTTTGACACCAAAGTGTTTATCAGCCTAACCAGGGGAAGATTTCATCCTTTTTGTTGAAAGAGATATTAATGGATTATAATATTTCTTTGCTTCATGGAGACAATGAGTTCAGATTGAAAATGTTGACCCGAAATAATAATGTTCCCATAACGTATTAGAAGTTAATTTATCTGGAAAGCCCCCAGTACCTGGGGGAACAGGGAAAACTAGCCGTAAAATAATAATAGAGCGGGCAAGTGTGTCAGGAGTACATGATTGCGGTGCATCTGATCCTCCCCGTTTTAAGGATGTTCCTAAAGGTATTGGGTAATAGCACTCAGATACTGTGGGTGAGAACAAATTTCACACTTCTTTTAGTGACTAAAATGATGTCACCTTTATGTTTCTACCTGCTTAAAGCATTCTGCGTTTACCCAGAAATGTGCAACATCTTATACCTTATTCCTTTTTTGTAACACCGCCTTCTACAGTGTTTAAGATTTTACTACTATTATTTTATTAGTATTTATGTTATAAAGAGGTAGTTTGAAGATAGTACTTAAACTTGTCCATAAAAACTACTGCCAGCGTAAAGCTTTGACTGTATCCCAGGTGTGTACTGGTACAAACTACGCATGCAAATCTGTTTCAGACTATGGGAGCTGTAAGAAATCTCACAGTGCACTTCTGCCCCACGCCAGTGCCAGTATGTGTTCTGTATTTATATATCTGTATTTGGGTGTCATCCCCCCAAATTAACAGTCATCTCTGTATTTGTTTGCAGGGATAAACCGTGCTCGCCAGTCTGGTGAAAGTTAGTGTAATAGTAATTTTTACTTCAGGTGTGATGAATAAGTTTTGGTATCTGATCTCCAAGGGCTGGGGAGTGATGCAATTTTTCCTCGCTGACCTCTTGGGAAGCGTTGCCGTTGCTTTGCCGGGGTCGGTCGGAGCCTGGGTTTGCCCGGCCAGCGGGCAGGGCCATGCCAGAGGCAGCAGTGCGGGATGGCAGCTCAGATGGATTTCGGCTAGCGTAGAAAAAAATAGAGATACACGGGCCAAATAAGCCATAAATACTCCAGGCTGCAGGAATCCCCAAGCGTGACTTCACACTCGAAAGAAGCGCTGTTAAGGAGCAGGCGTAGAAGGAAGCATCATTCCGAGTCTGGATCGTTTTCAGGGATGGCAAAGCCAGAGCCTGCGGCTGGTGCGAGGGGCCGGAGCCCCGAGAGGGCAGCTGGGTTGTCCCGAGGGACGTGGGGCTCGAAAGGCTGCTGGCTGCTGGGAGCCCGAGCCAGCATCAGGGGGCCGCAGCCGGCGTGTGCTGCGCTGCTGTGCCCCTCGCCAAATGCCGCGGGTGCCTTGGTCTGGGAAAACGTCGGTGCCCACCTGGGCTCATTCTCTTACATCTTCAGGCTTGAAGCTGTGAAATGTCCCCGAGGCGTTTTGTCGTTTGGGGAAAAAAAAAGTGGTTGACTGTGGTTGTAAAACTGTGTGCAAATTCATTATTTTTAGAGTGCCTACTACATTTCCATGACAGACGATATAGTCTTAAAGAAGACAGCAGGGTTTTCAAATCTCTGGATCTGGAAAATTGGAGGTGAGGATGCCTGTCCATTTCTGGTGGAGGGTGCGGGACCCAATCGTGCTCTCCCTGTCCTTAACATCGGGTCTTCGCTTGTCCAGTGCGACGGTCTGTTCTGCCATAAAACTGGCCGTGGTATAAGGCTATTAATGAGCGACTAGGGCAGGGAGAGGTTAGGAATTACTTGCCCTGGTAATAAAAGTGTGCAAGTAATTGTGGCCTAACTGTCTACATCACATTTACGTTTTTATTAAAGAAAAAAGGACATATGCGAGGCATATTTATTGACCCTCACTTCTAATACCGTTATGCTTGTACATATTATTGTGGACTTCTGAGACATTAAGGTACTACTTAGTTTTAAAAATATCTTTTTATTTAAATGTGGGTAGATGGTGTTGTAGGAGCTGAGTAAAAACTGGTATGTATACAGAAATTTAAATTTGAAAGATTTCAAAGAAATGTATCTATTACAGTTTTTTTCCTTATAATGAGATAAAAATTACACATTATTTTATGGGTTTTTTTAATTACTTACAAATTTGGAATTGCCTGCCTTTATGCAGTGTCTGTTAGGGCAGGCCTGTAGTGGGGCATTTGTTCCGCAGTAGATCGTAGCTTCCAAGGCAGTGTAAAAAGCCCCTCGTGCCGCTTTCCCTCATGGCTTTCCCAAAGCCCAGCCTGGAAGTCTGCTGGGGGAGACGATGGGAGCGTCTGGGCCTGACGGAGCACTTTCAGCTCTGCTTTCCGTGCTGTAGCACAGCTGTTGGAAGAAGGTAACCACCATGTGGCAGAGCAGTGGTGGGCACTGCTCTGGTGTGTGTTGAAATGCTCCCAGCCACCCCCCCAGCAAGTGAAAACTGATGTGAGGTGCAGAGGTGGCCATCCCTGTGTGATGCCTTCCCGAGACAATATCGTGGCTTTAGTCTGTTCCTTAAATCCCTGTCTTTTGATATCTTGGGGAACAGGGAGGTGAAGGGAAGGAAAATGATGATATCGCTACTGATCTGTTGATTTGTTGCATATGATCAACATGTAGAAACTTTCTACTGAAGAGCACTGGCTGTGGATTTCCTGTAGATTCCCTGGAGGGAGGAAGGGGGAGTTGTGTGTTGTTACAGGAAAAGTACGTCTTGCTCTAAAGCTGCCTCTATGGCTTCGCCTAGTCAGCTCTCCAGTGTAGTAACATGTAACGAGGAGGTGGGAATAACCTGGGTAACTGCAAATGTGACTAGCACAAAACATAGAAAATTAGGTTGCAAGAGCCTCTGTTGAGAGCTTAATGGAAAGAAAAGTCCTACGACACCAGCTGGTGCACACGGAAGATCTCGTCCATTAGATGCATGGAAGCAGGTAGATGCTTACGTTGCAGCAAAGAACCAGCACAGCTCTCCGACCAGACCAGGCTTAGTAGGACGATCCAGCCATGGATGATCATGAGTAGCACGGAACTACTGGGAACAACATTTTAGAAGCAACAAATATCTTTGTGAGTAAGGGAGTATTTATTGGGAAAGGCCTTCTGTGAGCTACTGAACTGATTTTTCAGAACTGTTGTTAAATAAGCCTTTAGGTCTTTTTTTTTTTTTTTTTTTTTT
>Ga0065711_1029348_pt1 | contig 36575 bp, 19 predicted proteins | sample Hoacrofraction12_FD_59098 | JGI IMG/M metagenome (GOLD analysis project Ga0065711, IMG submission 59098) | Hoatzin crop microbial communities from Cojedes, Venezuela - Epithelial fraction 12 v2 (version 2) | ecosystem: Host-associated > Birds > Digestive system > Esophagus > Crop | place... | reverse complement strand
CAACCCCTAACGTTCTGTGATTCTGTAATACGATTCAAAGTTATGTTGCACCAGTGTACCTAGAGAATTGTGGAGTTGCAATGACTCAGTTTCAATGCTGAATTACTAGAGTGAATTGTTGAACCACATCATTGCGTAATGAGACAAACAAGCCTGTTATTGAAACTGCTTAGGGTTGTTCAAGTGCACTGGAAAAGCATTTTTTTGTATATCAATATATGAACCTTCCTTAGTTCTTAATCTTTATTTAGTATGATTTAATCTTAAAAAAAACCCTTCAGAGTAGAAGTATGGGTTTTTTTAAACTCATGAATAAATTTGGTATGATTTTTAGTCTTTACATGACTTTAAAACTTTCTAAATATAATGAATAGTCCCCAAATTGTACAATTACAGCAGCCACTTTACTTTCCTGAGTTTAAGAGATGTGATACGAGAGGGCTTTATTACATTAGGAGGGAGAATCCAAGCGTGTTCACCCCAGAAAAATTCAAATATGGTTGCTCCTTATAATTTGTGTCAGGAATTCCATTAGTCCAAGACAATCAGAATTCAAATGACATTACGTAGTTGTTGTATATTAATTCCATGAATGCTGACACCGTGCCTACAGAAGTGAAACGGCTATATGTCAAATGTCTGCTACTCTCCAGAAACAATTTTAAATAAAGCTTTGCTGGAATAAAACTATTACCGAAAATACAGTGTTGTGCACAGCAGAAATATTAGGGTCCCCCATATTTTGCAAATCTCAATATCTGCAGTAGTCAGTAAAGATTCATTTCATCCACATTAGCAAATACTTTATAAGCATTCCAGTTCTAACTGTGGGCAGGACTTGCTGGGCTTAGAACAATTACTTATCCATATATGCATTACTACCTCCTCAATGCTTACAGTAGATTAATTTATAATAAAATTGAGATTGGCAAAATACTGGAAACAGTACAGCTAGATGTAATTAGCCCAGCTGGAAATACATTCTGAGGAGCTTTTGATGAGAGGTGACATGAGAGATAAATATGTGTTTCCAGAGTATAGTGCAAACAAGAAAACATCAGAAGTAGTTGGTTGAATTTTTTATAACTGAGTTCAAACACTGTTTGTAAAATGTGCATTTAACGTTATTGTTTAATTTAGTTTTGTCCAGCTAATTACACGTGTATGTTGTTCCATGCTAAAAGAAATATATCCTTTTATAAATTCTCTTAAAATTCCTCTACACAGAATTATTTCCTTTTAAAATGTTAGAAAGTGTCTGAGAACAGAACGAAGAAAAAAATGTAAAGGGAGCCTTTAAAAGCATTTTGAACTCATGCTCTAGCTGAATTTGTAATGAAGATATCCCCATGATTGAGAAAGTGAAGAATTCCAATGTTTTTAATTTTGCAGGAAATAAGTGAAGGTGGGGAGAGGTCTTTGTTTTCACTCCGCCAGGTTTTCTACCTAAGTCTCTAGTGTATAACATCCTATCACCAAATCTTTTCTGTCAAGCAAAGCATATGTTAGCTCAAAATAATAAAAATAACCTTTATTTTGATTACTTTTAAAATGTATCATTCTTTACCTCAGATACTCTAGGCACAATATGCTTGCTCTTCATGACTCAGATTCTGTCTTTTATAATGGCCCTGTGTCATTATCAACAGCTGGCAGCTTTTCCTTTTCATTTTTCCTTTTTTTATCCCAACCTTTCCAAAAAGTAGCTAATTGAAACCTTTAAAATATTTCACCCAAACCCTAAACAAAACATGAGTCCATATGGAATGCAGATTGTGATATATTACCTAAGTCTATATTGATTTTATTAAGATAATTCATATGTAGAAGTTTAAGCCTATACCTTTTCATATGCATTTATTTATTAAGTTGTCACTGAATATATATATTTTATATGTGCATATGTATTTTTTGAGATAAAAAATTTACTAAAAATCTTATCAGAAAGATCTATAAATGTGTTGGAATACATAAGCCACTTGAAAGCAAAATTACTAAGCAGAGTGTCGTTGACATTTCACAAGCAAGCAATACTGACTAGAAACTGGATTTAGTATTCTCTGTATCAAAGGGAGGAATATTCAAATCTGAAGACAACTTTGAATTACAAGTGCGGTGGGCTCATAGACTGAAGTTGCATGTTCAATGTAGTATTTTCTTTATTTACGTAAAGAATTTAAGCTTACACTTCTAAGAAGTATTCCCATAAAATCTGAAAGACTTTTTAACATTAAATGTAATTGTAATGGGGAACTGCAAGTGTCTCCAAGAAAAAACAGCACTTTATCTTTTATCCCTATATTCCCTCCTGTTTAAACAACGTGCACATCCACATCCAGGCATGTAACAGTTCCTATAAGCCTTTGAAGATATACACAACAGCTGTTGATCTACACTTCTACATACTTCTTAAATTTTATTTTCTGCACATATCTGTTGTAAAGTGTTCTCTTTTCAATTCTTCAGTAATACCATCAGGATTAGCATCACAACAAACCAAAATAGAAATGCATTCTCCTTAATATCTCAGAAACAAATGTGGCCTCAGAATAAACTAAACATTACATTTGTTATGTCTTTAAGCTAGCATAGTGGTTCGCTAAATATCATTGGTGTATAAAAGTCTTACTGCAGTCAATGTCCCCATGCATTAGCAGGTGTGTTGCAAGAACACTGTTTTGAATTTCATCAGCTCTGATCATTAACTTATGTGGTGAAAGAATGTTTCAGACTGACTGTAGTGCCAAGACATATTGTAAAGGCTCAGGAAAAAGTACTCAAGCAAGAATCAACAACAGATTTTGTTTACAATGAGGGACTGAGGAAAAAAATCATTAACACACTACAGTGTTTTGAAAGACAGATGGCAGAACGCTAGACTTAAATTCAGCCATACAACTAAAATTATACAGTACATGGGGAAAAAAAAAAGGACATTTTGAAAACTTGAATATAAATTCTTTTTCTGTTAGAAGTACATACATGCCTTTTTTTTCCTCATTCTAGTGTATTTACATAATTAAATTAATAAAGATACGGCATACAACTTAGAGATGAGTGATAATTTATAAAGAACCACCTGCTTCTGTATGTATTTTTTTAACTGAAATTTTTCTCTATATAAATTTATACTAAGCTTATCAGAAAACTGTCAGAGCTCATTTCAGGATGTACATTAAGCAATGGAAATTACACGATATGCACCTTTTTATACACACATCCTCATCAGAAGATGCATGAAGTAGAACAACATACCCCACTAACATTTTTCTTTCAAGGCAAGTATGTGTGCTGTTGTATATATGTGTCTGCTGCTAGAGAAAGCAACGTTCAAGAAAAGTAGCAAGTACTGGAGCAAAATACAGTGATGTTTCCCTAGATCCTGACAGAGTTCAATTTACAGTCTTGAACTGGCCTCCAAATAAAACTACTTGCTGCACAGGTAAGACTTCCAGATCATTCTTTTTAAATTATTTTTTGCTTGGAGGAGAACTGTTAGTCATGTTTTTCACCTGAGATCATCAGGTAGCCCGTTATAGATTAAGGATATGCAATATACTGAAGCAAAACTCTGACTCCGGATTTTAGTATGAACTCAAGTTTCATACTCAGTCATATCCAGAAGGTGACATCTAAACTTTAAAGCAAAACATACCAAAAGTTAATTATTGGGGCAGGCTAGGGCAATCTAGTCTGTCTAAATGACAGTATATTCTTTGACTCCAAGTCCTTAAATTGTAACATCGCTGAAGAATCTTGTATAAGTCTAGTCATAGCTATACAATTGTACAGTCCTATCCACCAAAGTAACTCCTCATTGACTTACAAAAAGTCATCCCTTTGATCATCACCCTACGTCTTTCAGTTTTATTCAGAGCCAGAATGAATAAAGGCATAGAATAAAGTTGTATGTTACCTGCACATTTCAACAAGTAACTCTTGCTTCCAGCTGCTTGTTGTATACACAGGTTGAAAAAGAACTAGAAATCCTGGACTGAATTTGTCTTATAATACACTGTTTCCATTGACCAATGAATTTTAAATATTTGGATGACTAGCATGTTGTGGAAGGGATTTGAACTGGATGGCTTTTGTTGATTCAGATGGACAAGGATACACAGTCTTTTTGCATTAGGTTAATACTAATAAACGCTACTGATAAAGGATCTATAAACCATGTCAGAATTTGAAACAGATGAAGCAATTTGTCTTGAGCAGGCGATGAACTCGGATACTGGGTTAGCTTCTGTGGAGACAAAGGGAGAAATTTCTCCGATTCATCACAGAGCCTTGATAGAGATGTTTCCAGCTACTCAACAAATAATCAGGTATCACAAGTACTGGAATGCAAATCATACTTGATGGCTACTCATGTGGCCTGTGGTTATGCTCCTCACACACACACCATCCATTCTGCTAAGCCTGTAATTTCAGCCATTCATAGTGCTGGGATGTGTAAATGCCTACCTGCTGAGTGAAGCAGTGCTGGAGAGGCTGCACTGAGCCGTCACCTCTCATTTGACACTGCTAGCAACCACCCTCACAGACAACCTGCTCACCAGCTTCGCTGCATGGTGCCACGACACGGTGAAAAGGCCACCCGTCATGCGCAGCAGCCACACTTTCACTGCTCAGTGGTGCCCTGTAATGAAAGTAGCCTTGACCACAGGCTCGCTCCCAGCATCAGCTTAATGTCACGGTTCCTTCTTACTCCTGTACTTTCAGGCACAGCATCCACACCGTGGGAGACAGGGTGCTCCTCGAGTCTAAAAGGCCAGTTTGATCCAACTAGCCATGCAAGGAAAGCTTTTGGTACCACTTACATGTTTTTGTGACATCTCACTGTTTTATTTTAGAGACAGAAGCTATGGGATCTTCACCAGAAGCCTTCATGCAGTATTAAAACCACCTGCTTAGGATTTACTTTACACAGCATTTCCTAGCAAATTAAACTGCATAAATCTAATTTAACAGTGTTTCTTCTGGTTCACAGTATATTCTTTAAGCAAGCCTTCTTCCAGAGTTTACTGAAGCCATGCACCAAAACCAGGAAAATAAATTATGAGGCTTCGTGACCTCCTCATCCAGCTACGAGAGTAAGTGGCATTAAGGCAGAATTCTATACATTCCTAGGGAATATGCCGTTTGCCACTGACAGTGATTCTCCTAAATCTACCAAGAACCCAACATAAACGAGGCAGTTATCATAACATATAGCAGAGCAGGGATTTTCAATGCTAATTCAAGAAAGGAGGGTTCTTTATTAAATATGTTAGGAACTGGCCTCAGTACTGAAGTAAAGGCTATAAGAGTGGGTAACAGCGTGGGTAAAGCATACACATAATGAGGAGAAGAGGATGATGACCTATATGACCCTATTCATAAGAAAAATTGAAATATTTTCAATAGTGACTCATTTCCCACAAAGGCACAACAAGTATTTAAATGATAATGAAAAATACCAGCTTGGAAATGGGACGTAGAAAGGAAATCTGATGTAGTCTGGAACTTGTGTTTGTGATTAAACTACAATCAATGCTTATGATTTTATAAGCAACTTACGATTCTAAGTTTTTTTCTGCATGTTTTAGCTCTTGCATGTTCTCCAAAGTGGCCACTAGTGGTGCTTTCAAAATTGCAAAAATAAAATTTACATGATGAAAGATCATGTAATCTCATATAATAAAGCAGTAACTGAAAGAATTTGTAAAAAGTGATCCTACACTATTGGAAGAGAATATCTAGGAATAATGCTTTGAGCTTCAGTTTGATGCAGCAAAAGAATTATCAAGTATCAAGAACCATTCTTACTGTAAAAAAGGGTTATAAGCTATCAGCAGAAGATAATTCACGATAATATAAGAATTAGACATAGTAATGTACTAAGCCTCTGCCTACAGTGTTACAGCCCCTAAGTGATGAAAGAACAGATTCCACACACCCCCCCTTGAGTGTTTCACTGTCTAAGAAAAGCTCAAATTCAATGCTAGTTTCTTTTGATTTATTTTTAGAAAACACATTTAGACAGGGTAAATGAATAGCACTAAGTTTAATGCCGTTTCTCACTGGGGACAAGATTTTCCGCAGCTCCAGCCTCTTGGAAAAATCTTTATATAACACCCTTCATCAAAGGATTATATAGCACTTCACAGAGCAAACAAGGTATCATTTTCGCTCAATTTACAGAGAGAAAAACTATACAGAAACCCCAATACAGATATCAAGGGAGATTCTCCAGGCTAAATCCACCTAAGAATTTTCAAACAGGGTTCCAATGCTGATGACTAACTCCCATGACCCTAAAGGCTTGCAAAATCTCAGCTTGCCTTGTCTAAACATCCATGGAGACCAGTGGAAGAGTCTCTGACTTCCTCAGTAGCTTCTGGGACTACGGCTTCCCAGAAACTATTAGTTTCCAGCTTTACCCCAGCTCCATCCAGAAACACGGTAACAAAGCCAGAAATGAAAGCCAGGTCTCACAAGAGTGAGAATGGTGATCTACCTACTAGCAAGCCTGATAAGACAGAACACATTGTTTTCCAGACACTGATTTGGCCAGCATCACCCGTGACAAACCAAATGAGACTTTTTGGAGTTTCCATTTTATAACCTCAAACCTGAGATCACAGCATTTTCAGATAAAAAATTTTGAGCAAAAATCTTGAAGAGCAGATCATTGACAAAAATCACACAAGTAACACACACACACAAAAAAAAAATCAAGGTAAAATCTGGAAAAATCTTGGCTAACACTTCTTATCTTTCCATTTTATGTTCCAATTAGATGAAATTTAAATCAGAAGTATTTACTGAAAAATAAGTTTTGATGTTGCTAACTTATTTATTTTTTAATAATTTATGATGTCCAATACCAAAAATATGAATGCATCAATAAGAGGAGAAAAGTAAAAGAGGAGAGCTTAGATTTCCATCAACCTTCCTTTTATGCCTCATTTCTCTAACATAAATGGACTCCATTTTTACTAAGAGAGTCCTATTTGATTTACAGAGTATTAATAGTTGCATTTCACTTCTGAAATGCAATGTGATTAGTAATCGTGCTCCGAGACAGATAATGTACTCACATCACTCATGCTTTCACTAGGTCTGAAAATTATTATCGAACTATTGAAAAACAGGTTTGGAATGTTCTACAAGTTTAATAAAGAGAGAGTATCTCGCAGAAGGTCAGAAATCTTTTAGAAAGTTTTCCAATTGCGGGCTGAATATTGGCTTATTAGATCAATTCTCTCCACCAGGTTTCAGAAAAATAACTTAGAGAAAAAGTTCTGAATTTTCAGGAAGACATTTCTGAGCATATTAGATCCTTACATTCTCTCCAGTTCTTCCACCATTCATAAATTGAATAGTATCTCTCATACCTAGCTTTACACAGCTAGACTCTTGATTGTCCTCTATTAATTCTCCAGCACCGCATACAGAGGCACTTTGCACTGTTTTCTTAAAGTTGTGCGTGTCTGGTTTTTTAAAGTAATATTCCAAAGTAACTGTGGCACAGAGAGGTACAAGAAAGAGCTAGAAAAGGGTAAGGGTTCAGCTTAATGAGCTACTTATGTCAACCTAACTTCAAACTGCTGCAAAAAACGAAAGTGATAATCCCTCTGTCCCTCCCACCCACTCAATTCGTTTCTTCCTCCTTGTCGACACTAGATTTCTAATGCCCTGCAGACAAAGTAGAAAATCAATCAATATTCAAATGCCTGACTTGTTAATTCTTGAACTAATTTTTTTCACATATAAAGTTTCCATCAGTGTTGGCCTGACTTGGCTAGAATTTCCCACAGGTTCCTACAACTATATTTGATTACTGATGATGAGCATGTGAGTATTTATTACAAAAACAATCTCTTAGCTATCTCAGAAATTTGCATAAGATCTTTCTAGGTTTGATAATGTTCCTAGTTTGCAACTGTAAGCAGGGTATTAGTAGCAGGATAACAACTCCTCAGTACTAGATCCAGATGTCTTCAGCTTTTCTTCGTCAGGGTCTGTGAACTCCAGAGTTTACAAAGAGTGAGAGGCCTCATTGCCAAGACTCAGTGCTCAGGTGAGGCACTGGACTTGGACCTTTCTCTTGCTCCGCAACCAAAATCAACCAAGCAAAACACACACAAGAAAAAACCAACAACCAACAAAATGGATGAATAGAAAAGCAGAAAATTAGCTCCTTTTCCTTTTTCTGCTGTTTATCTTTTAATTTGCTGATTTTCCATTCTCCATTCCCCCATAGTCTTAAACTGGATTTCCAGGAGAATATATTTTCCTTTATGCATACTTATCATAGAGTTAGCTGTCAGATCTGAATGTTTTCTTCTTCTTGAGCTTCTGCTATGCAAACAGAGTGATGCTTGCTAAGGGCTTTGTTCCACGGCTCCATAGTTTGAGCACCTCTGATAGGGGAACTGAACACGATTAACCAGGCATCGTAAGTCATCCATACACTAAGTTCTTAGAATAAGCATACATAAATTGCTATCATCTATTGTAATGTCAAATTTGCAATGAGGACTTACATACTTAAGGGTACTGCTTCTGTAAAAAAATCTGCACAGCTCCACTGACTTTAGTGGAGCTACATTCTTTATGTTGTTAAAGGATGTGATCCACTCTAACTTGAGACTCAAATACAGATAAAATAAAATTTAATGTAGCTTGGGAAGGATCTATTCTAGAAACAGCTTGCAAGCATCAGATAATTACTCTCTTCAGATAGTTACAAGGGTGGATTAATTTTACATCTTGCTCATTTCCATTCAGTATATGATGCAGATGAATCAATGCTACAAGAGGGGAAAAAATTCAGGAATGTTTATCAAAATGTGTAAACATGTTTACAGTCCTATACTGCTCGATCATTCCACCTCATTTTTACTTAATTAGAGATATTCTTGAATAGCAATGAAGACAGCTTCTGAGAGAATCCCTTGCTACTAAACTACAAAATCATAAAAGCAAGGAAAAAAGGCTAGTTCAGTAGGGACTCACTCTCTAAAGATCAATGATGATCTCATGAGGGTATCTCTACCTGCTTTTTTCCTCAAGTTATATGAATAAGTTTATTTTTAAAAGATCTTTGAGTGGTCAGAAAAACTAAGTAATTTATCAAACATATTCCACTGTGACAGGAGATGCAAATTAAAATTAGCTTTAGTTTCTAGAACTCTGGATTATAGATTTGTTCTATAAAATTTATACTGTGAACTATCCGTCCTGCTGGTTAGAAGGAGACAATGCTAGAAACATTTGGTATTCTCCAGTTTCCACCTGTCATATCCTTTTTATATTTAGAAAACATAAATGGAGATCAGTCAGCTCTTTCTATAGGAGTGAAGCAATTCTTTATGGCTCTAAACTCTTCTCCCTTGTGAAGGGTTCCTTACTCAGTCCTAAGAGACTATGTAAAGTAATGGGAGAGCTTTACACAAGAGTTATCTTCTCTTCTACCAATTCTATTAAATAAGTGCAGTACTTAGAAAATGAAAATTGCTATAGAAGAGCTAAATACTATTGTCTTTACTTGGTTGCCAAGGGACAGCTGCTATTAAGGTCTTTCTCTGTACAATTATTAATTTAGCATTTTCCATCACACTCCCTGCTTTACATTATTCCAACCATGTCAAAATTTAACCATTTAGACTGCAATATTTTTTGTCACTTTCCTCCTTTTGAAATCTGAACACTGACCATTAGATGCTTCATATAACAATACATGAAAAATTCACTGTTTTGCGAGGTTAAAGCTTTCCCATAATTTCTGGAGTGCTTATTTCTCATAAATACAAAGAATGTCTCCAGCGCACTCACATGAAATCTGACTGGGAATGGAGTATTTCTTCTGCAACTACAGAAATACATTTTCCTTTCAATAATTCCTCCAGCATTACCCGATGCATATATCCACACAAATTAATATATTCAACATAGCTTTTATTGACTCTGGTAGCTAAATAACAAGAAGATTTCCACTTCAACAAGCATGCCTGACATCCAGGGAGACTGTAGACCACAAAGTGATTATTCCCCCCTGCCCCTCAACTGCTTTTGCTAAAAGTCAAAGGAATTATGGGAAGAGATCTAGAAACTGCAGACAAGTTGCAACTCTATGACAGCTGTGGTCTCAGTGGTTTTCTTGCCCATGTGTAAGAAATGAGAAAGCATCCTACTAGGTATACAAAAAGGTAAGGAGCTATAATGGAAATAAGAGGACAGTGATAGCTTTGAGCAGTCTAGGGTTGAAAGCAGAACAGACTGCAACAGTTGCACCCAGGTGGGGAAGGAGCTACTGCATGAGAAGGGACTAATTTTGTGACAGAGGATGGCTCAGAAGGAGCTAAAAGTTGAAGAGTCATTGGCACCTATAATCAAACATAGACATTGAGCTGCTTTTTTTCCATTGACATGCTAGGAAACAACTATCTAACTTCTGGCCAGGCACTTGCTTCATTCTTTCCAAATGAAAGTCTGCCAGGGGTTATATTGCACTGTTACTGTTGCTCTGTTTGAGCACGCAGGAGAAATGCCCCTCTTGCACCTCAGAACTCCAGTCCAACTAGTTGGGAGCAACACAGTACCACACATTAACTTGTTCTAGTTTAGTTGTTAAAAAGAATTAAAGTGTTTAAAATATTAAAGGAATGCAAAAACAAGGATGCCATAAAGTTTAGGAAAGTCTAAGCTAGTGTTGTTTGGTTCAAACTTAATTACAGTTCATTGAACATACACGAGCAAATATAGCATTAAAGGCACAACCGCTAATCTGTGTCATTAAGTCCATAATACAGACAGCTCAGGAAAAAAAAGTTCAGGCTTAGATAAATGGTTATCATCTCTGCCTCAGTATAACACAGTAAACAGTTTTACACTTTCAGATGAAAACCAAAACTTTGTAGTAGGAAGGCGTTTTATAGGATAAATTCCTTTCCTGAGCTGGCTTTTCACTTTAATACTGCCTGCTTTTCCACCTAGCCTCATGAAAGGCTGAAGAATTAGCGCAGGGAGGACACATGGAGGGAAAGGAACAGAGTCCATTACTTTCACAGGAGCCAGAAAGCATTCAAGTACAAATTTCTACACTGGATTACCCACTTACTGTAACTAAAGGTCTTATCTTGAAAAGTCTTACTCACATATGTGCCTTCGGTGATGAAAAATGCAATAATACACTTTGGGCCCTGTAAACTACATTCTGTGTGTTATGAGAGGACATACTACACTGGTTAGAAAGAAAGAATTTTGATGTTTTTTTTCTAGAACTGGTGTAAGAATATGCTTGCTCATTCAGCATTAGGCCTATAAAATACATCGGGTCATTTGTATCTAAACCAGCCTAGTAGCCTGCATTAACAATAAGAGAAAGCAATATCAGAAAACAGTATTAAAAGTAATTTAAAAATAGAAAAAAAAAAAAAAAGAAATTGTCAATCCACAGGGAAGAAAAGTCATCCAATTTTGTCATAAGATTTCTGATTGAATTTCATAGTTATTCAGAATAGTATCTGGAAAAGGAAAACAAAACCATCTAATGAATTAAAACTATTCCTATTTTAGCAAGTGATTTAATGCAGTCATAAAATGAATTCATAGCTATTTGAATTCACAAGGGAAGAAAACACTAATAATCTACCCTCAACAGAGATTTAAGACATGGTGTGTGTTGCAGTGTGAAAGGTCGCTTCTAGGATGATATATAGATCTTTATTATGCCTAGTACTCAACATCTTCAGTGATGACCTAGAAGATTCAGTAAGTATTAAGCTGAAGAAATATACAAATCATACCAGTTCAGAGATAATGCAATCTCAATGAGATAAAGATTTTCAAAACACAACCTGAAAATAAAGAAATTGTATTAGACTGGGAAAAATAATTTGGAACAGTTGTTGAATAAAAAGAAGACATTTTCAGAGCAACATCAGATCAGGGGAGTTAAGAGAGAAAACATACATTTTATTGCTCTGAATTAGTAGCAAGAAAGCCTTTGCAGCATTAGTCTGTGTACACCAAAAGCTATACACACAAGTGTTTGGGTACTTGGTATACTGCACTTCCACAGCTGCTTCCGGAACAGTGTGTTCAGTTCTGGGCGTATGACCAGAAAATTATTGATTAATTAGAACAGACTTGAAGAACAGAGAAGGAAGTAAACGCCTGAGGGAATTTCGTGTTACAAGATTTAGGTGAGTTAAATATGACTTGCTCTCCTGAGCAAACACTGAAAAAACAAAGAATTCAAATGTATTTATAAGGTTAAATAGTATGGTTAGAAAGGATTTAATTGTCATAGGAAAAATAAATAAAAATTATATTTAAACAAAAGTATTTAACTATCTGGAAAAATATTCTAAGACTACAATAAAAGTACTTGGTGCAATTTTCTCTGTGACACTGGAAAAATCTTCGCTAGCAAATGTAATACTAGGAACTTTACAGACTAAGGGGAGTCAGGAAGAAGCACCCAGGGCAGGGACGAGATTGGAATACAGCATGAAATAGCAAAGGTTTAATGTCTGAGAAAAGAAAACAGTGCAAAAGCAGAGGAAGCCTATGAATACCAGAAACTTCTAAACAAAAATACCATTTCTCAGCACCTCACTTGACATCTCAGGAGTTCTGCTGATCAGCAGTTTTCAGGTGTAGTATCTAGTTCTATAAAATATGTTTTTCAATACTGGGTGTATATTTTCAGGCTATTCTGACCAGAAATTCTTCCATCAGTTATAGTTAATATTTATTGTAAGTGTAAATGAGAACTGAACTGGGCAAGGTAATTTAAATCAAAATCAAAGTTTAATTTTCCTACAAACTGCATCTACCTTACTCAAAAAGTAATTAACTCATCCAGACTCAAATGAACAAAAAAGATGCAAAAGACTTGCTTCAGAGAGAGCCGAGTTAAATAAGAACTTGCCACCAAAAAAAGGAAAATCTCTTGCAGGATAAAATAAGCAAAAACATCATTCTAATATACTCACACTTCAAAGACCACTCGGGCATAAAAGATGGGAATTTTAAAAAGGTTAATTTCAGCTCTCAGGTATGCCTCACTGAAGTAAGATTACAATAGGAATTTGTTGCAATTATGTCAAACCAGCTAACAGTATCCCCAAAGTTTTTAGCTCTAATAGTCATAGTTCAAGAATTTTGAGTGATTCTATCATAACCACCACATTCATATAAAAGCACCATTTGGGACCAAATTTTGCCCTTAGTTCCACCATTCCAAATTAGTATTAATCTCCCTAAACTAACTTTGAGTCTGTTTACAAAAGCCTTCAGACTCACAAAGCAATCAGAAATAGAGCACAGCTTTAATAATGAAAACACTGGGGAATGTTTCTCACATTTCAGACATCCACAGGAAAAACTGAAAGAACTGAAACCTTCTTTAGACAAATTATTCCTTCTCAGATACCACATCCCCAGGAAGATTCTTGAGCTATGAGACTAGAAAGCATTACAAAAAAATTTACCTTTTAAACTCTTCACTTGAACTTCTATGGCTAAAAACTGCAACTGGAGTATAGACTAGAATTTGATCCTTCTACATCAACACCCCAACTAACAAGCTAGAGAATATTTCCTACCCAGTAGCTGACACAAGGACTTTTTAAGGCTCTTATAACCAGAAGAGGCCAACCCTTAACATTAATTGCAAGCCCTCCTGTTGTGAGGTGAAATTCTTGAGTTAGAGTCTCCACACCAATTAAGCAGAAGGGGCATCTGATTCTTGTTTCCCGTATCACTGCCTGATGAATGCAAGAAGGACACCAACACATCCGTTTCAATGAGCTTTACAAATGTTTCAAAAGAGCTCTGAGTACACCCAGTAAAACTAGTCCCTGCACGTGAAATACACAGAAAAACATCAAAATTCCAACTCCCTCCAAGCTAGACAGATTTCAGGCAATCTGATCCAGGACATCTGTGGCAGTCACACACCTTGACAGCCACAAGCTCTTAGCTCTTGGGTCTTTATCTAAAGAAATGTGCGTACTTATTTTGATTGCTTGGAATTGCAAGAAATGTAGTTATAAATGCATTTGTCAGAGAGAAATAAAAAATGGAATTAAAAGACTTGAAGTTTGCAGTTACTATTCTTAGGCTTCTACTTAAAATTATAAGTAACAATATTTTACGATTGGATAGCTACATTATACACTGAGAAAGTATCAGAAGCATAGGTCATATGACAGCTTTGAGAAGTGGCAAAGAATGGTTTTGTTAAGGAAAGACAAAATATTAAATGTATCAGCCAAAATAAGCCTTGATTATTTCTATATTTGCTAGCTACTAGCTATCCAAGAATTGGAACTTCAAATTGTAGAAGCAAAACAACATTCCACCTTTTGTTATCTTTAGTCTGAGGACAGCCACACATAAGAACAACTCAAAACGGGATGAAAAAACATCAGTTCATAGCAAAACACATTTTTGATAAATCCTAAGAGGGTGTTTTTGTTCTTTCAATTTTTAAAATTAAATTAACCCGTAAATTCCATGTCAGTTAATATTTTAATGATTATAAGTCAGGAGTGAAACAAGGTTCTGTTGTGCCACATCTAAAGAAGTTCTCTGTTTCGAAGAATTTACCATTTCCATACACTCAACACGTACCTACATGTTGCCAGAAATAAACAAACACACTTGTAATGAAGTTTAAATACACTCAATGTTTCTACTGATTAATGTTTTCTGACAGAAACTCTAAACAAAATGAATTGAAAAAAATCAAAACCTTACACAAGTTAATCAGAGGGTAACTTCCTTGTACATATTAGAAGGCCATTATACCAAAATATCACTGTACTTTCAAGAGCCTTCTAAGCAAGTAACAGTTAAAAAGTCAGTAAATAATATTTTTCTACATCATCAAAACCTTGGCACCAAACCACAGTCCCTGCCCAGAAAACCCCTAATAATTTGAAACAGGTTTCTTCTAAGAGTGAAGATTAGCTTTAAGCTGTAAGAAGCTAATTTTAACTCCTACGCTCTATGTAAGGTAAGCATATATAAAATACTTCTTATGAAAGTAAGAATTGCCAGTTAACATCAAAACAAGTGATGTGATACTTAACATGGTATTACTTTTCCCTCCTTATGAGTCTTGTGATGAAATTCACCAGCCATAACAAAGCCAATGAGAAAACGCTTAGTAACTTCATCTGAGTCAGCTTTTTGCAACTGCTACTGCAGAGTAGAAGACAGGGTGAACAGCCTATTAAATGCCACTGCAATGACAGGACCATTGTGGGAGAGATATAGATACATTTTACGGAATCCAAAAATCTCTCAATAAGGTTTATGTATCTGACAACACCAAACCTATACTCTACTGTCTAAAACAGCAAAATCAGGACTCTGAATATGGATTTTATATGCCACACTGTTTATCCTGCTGAAACTAAAATGTACATATTGGCAGACAAAATGAACATGAACTTGTCTTATAGTCAGTTATTAATTCTTATCTCAAAGAATTTCTTTTTCAAAAAAAGAAGAAAAAGAATTCCAACAACTAATTCCCTACAAGTAACCCTAACCTATGTAGCTTTTATGATGTGTCTGCAACTTACAAATTTTAAGGCACAGAATACTTGAAAAACAATTAGAAAAGAAGTATGAATTCATTAAATCCTTCAGATCTAGAATGTAGACCAGACTGACTTTTTATCTAGTTGTTCCTAGCAGAGTTTAAATGGTTACTCTCAGAGGACAGATATGTAGTATACTGCATACAGAGCAGCTGCCATTGAAACCTCATTTTCCCAATCAAAAAAAAAAAACCCACCAAAAAGCCAACACTATGATATTTTACATAGCCTCTATTGGTACAAAAGACATCAGCTGGATCACTCTCCAGTCAGTAATAGTATATACACTTATGTACAGGGATTTTCACAGGATGATACCCAAACAATAAAACTATGTATGAGAAATTTGTCACTGAGGATGTGGATTTTCCAGAATAATCATCATTAATGCTGTGCCTATTTTAGCCATCACATTCAGAGAAATACTGCAAGTTTTATGGTACCTCTTCAATTCAATTCTGTATTGCTGTGACTAGTGTCAAGGGTACATCCTCCTTTTTTTCTATTCTACTTAAACTCCAGCAAGAGCTGTATCACAGGACAGATCTCTGCTTGTATCTTCCACCTCTGGACTTCAGAACATTCAGTTCAGATTTAAATTTTGGAGATTATTTTGTGCCAAACTTAACTTTCACTGAGCATGCACCAGTGCAAGTTAACTAATAAGTTTAGCTAAAACTGACCAAATTTTTGAAAAGGACATGAAAAAGTGAAGTAAATTCACAAGTACACAGAATTAAAAGCTTTCTCTCTAAAGCACAGAAATGACAGCTAAAACTTGTGACAATGTAAGCCAGGCCATAATGTTACACAGAAATGCAGAATTAAAGCTTGCTATGTAAAACTAACACTACTACCTTCTGCAAACACGTTTTAAAATAATTCGTCATGACATCATCACAAAACACGCACATAGTCACTTTTGAGGGGTCTTCAGTTTCATTAAATCTGCCATGACGAAAAAGTATTCTCTGTATGGAAACACCATCAATGTAATGTTCTTCAGGTCATATACTGCTAAGCAAGCAAAATCCAAGCATATAATCACCGGTTCAAGTCAAATATTGCTTCACATTCAAATTTATAAAATGAAACCTCAGCCAACTCATTATGGATATTTCCACCTTATAAACAATTTAAAAATAATGAGAATCATTAACTCAAACTCCAAAAGCTAACACAGTTTAACCTTGCATAATGTACATGGAATATGAAATAGATGTTGGAAAAATACGCTTTGCATATCTTACACTTACTAGTCTAATATTTGTCATAAGTTTGTCCCACTTCACAGTTTATCTCCTGAAAAATAAGTCTAACTATATTTTTCCATGTATAAAATTGTAATACAAAGAAGCTCAGCCGAGTATTTTTTATGTTGGGACAGCAGCAATTTCCATATAAAAACTATTTAACAAAATAATTAAGCTTTAGTGTGACCACACCTACTTCTCAGTTGCCTAAAAGACAGTGGATAGAATAAAAAACATGGCATTCTGTTTTCAAAGTCCATTTTGTCATCCAGCACCAAATTCAAACCAGCACTGCACGAAAACAGACTTTGCTTTCAGAAATTCGTGATGATAAATGTGGCAGGAACTCACGGGTGTTTTATTCAATTAATTTACTGGCCAGCTAAAGGATTGCGGTAGCATACAGAAAATGACTGGCTCCTCTATTAAAGATCTCATGTAGTTTTCCTGCAATTGTTTTTCCTCTTGGATATTATACTCACTAACCTTCCAAGGTCAACCTTGGATACCTCCATGACTATTGCTTCCTTAACTAATTAGTCAAAACAGCATTGCTCCTTCTTTTTGAAAAATGACATCAAGGATTCAGAGCTCAGAAATAGACCTTCTAGAGATCTGTTTAAATAGAGAACAACCCTGTACATCAATCATACAATGTTTGTTTTAAGGTTCCAATATCCCTTTCCCTGCTCAAGGCTTGGATGATATTCATGTTCATAGAATTAATTGTATTGCTGACTGCAATCGACAAGTCTGAAAATATTTTCTTCATGATTTCCTATTTTCTCTTTCTTTTCTGGGTTTAAATCTTAAGCATTTTTTCCCCTCATATTGGTTTACAGAGATACTTTACTTTGCAACTACTTGTATTAGAATTGCCTAAGTCACAGGTTCATCCATTTCTCCTGATAGAGCTCTGATCACATTTCTTAAGGAATTTTTTCACTCATCCATCACTGATACCCATTCTAAGACTTCATTTTCAGTCTCTCTTTCTGCCTGATGGACATTGGTCTCAGTATGGCTAGCAGGGAATTAAGCCCTTCTTCCTAGACCATGCAAGTATCTTGCTCTGCTGAGTGCCTGTCTTCACAGAAATTGTTCTTGTCTAATTCAGGCTTTGTTTTTCAAATTACTACTGACTTAATACTGTAAAATCATAAATCACCTGCCAGTTCAGCATTAGAACTCTGTATTGTGCACAGCAAAACACCTCTGTTGTGCACACCACTTGTTCAAACCATTTGAGATAGAGTTTGATTTACTAGGATATGTTTTGTCACGGCATTTGTAAATCCCACTCTGGAAAAGTACATGTAGGTGAAAACAGAGACAGTTGATGGCCTCATGTTTACTTTACGGAGGTGGTTGGTAGCTGCTTTCTTAAACCGTATATGGTCAAGCAACTACAGATAGGCTATCCTCTGCAGACCCATCTGAGTCTGTAGTGTGTAAGTAAAGTGTAACTCCACATAGTGACAGAACAAAAGCAGACCTGCTAAGTGACACGTGTACATAACGTCTGTCTGCAATAAGAAAAAAGAAAGGGAGAGAGAGAGAGGGAGTGTGAGTGCGTGTGCACACAGAGGTATGAACCTCCCCCAGCAATTTTGCCTGCTGCAGGCGATGCCGCATGCCTCTTCCACTGACTGCTGTGGATATTTCTAAGCAGTTACAGTTCCTTCGACTGAAAACTCACATAACTACACCAGATAACTACAATTTCCATTACTTTCTGTATTATCAAATAAGGTAGAACAGAAACGTGACAACTATGTTACTTCAGGCAGACCATTAAACATAGTTCATAATTCCCAGCTGATGAGATGGAAAGTATAAACAACTGTAATGCGCTACTACAAATTGCATGAGTTACTCTGCACTGACTGCTGCAAAGGATTTTGTTTCCATAACACAGCAGCAGCTTTCTACAGAGCTTACCTCCTGCCTTGGTACACAAGGCCCAGCTCTATCCTAGAGATCACCCACTACTGTCAGTAACAACAGATAACAAGTTATTTGCCAATAAATTTAAAGTACCCCTTGAACTCAGCTGAAAGGCCAAGACATGCATACCATGGGGAGCATGCTTTTTGTTAGTTTTGTATCAGAGATGAAGTATATCAGCTAAAGAGCACGAACGGGAAATTTGCACTGGTGCTGCCTGTTTGTCATTTGAAGATTTTAAGTCCAGTGATTTCTAATGATATTTTTTTACTCATCAATAAATCTACGAATTTACAAAAAAAATTCATCCTTTAAAAATGCTTATGTGCAAATGAACTGACTAAATATTTTATGCAGCGTATAATGCCTACAAGCTGGTCAAAATTTGGACTTTGCATTGAGAAGTGCAATTCAATTATTACTTTAATGGAAAAGCAGCCAAACACCATTAAGTGATTCACCAGCTGATGATAGGAGACAAATTTCGCACAGTCATTTAAACTGGTCAGTGTGCTAAGTTGTTGCATAACATTATGCCAAGTTGCTCAAGTAGCTGCTGAAGTCAGCTGAAAGATCAGCCACTGACGTGGCTTTTGTACTAGGCCTTGAATCAGAAATACGACAGTTCCTGTCCTCGTTGTTAGTAGTTCTGTGTGTGTGTCAACATTGTATTTACTGGCAATCTTTGCCTTGCTTTAACCAGTAATAACTTTGTAAATTTTGCATACCAGATAATTTACCAGGAATTATGATTTTTATTTTGATTTGGTTTTTTAATAGCATAAATTCAATTAAAATGAAAACATTTTTGGATTTGCAACTGCAGGCAAAACATTGTGTATTAATAAAGTATGATAAGTCAGCAACAGGCTTACAGATATGTAAACAAATTTTGTGAATTATCCCATAAAAACCATGTCTGGAGGGCTGTTTAAAGGCATTGTTTTCAAATTGTGACTAAAGGGAATAATTACATATTTATTAGGCTGGCTGAATTGCTATGACTGTCATAACTGTATGGGATGTATTTGAGAGTTGATACTGTATGTCAGCAGAGAAAATTGAAAATAGTTCAATTGATAGGTTTCTACCTTTAAGAGGTTTCTTTTCTATTAACAAAGGAAATGATGTTACTGCCTGTAAATGGAGTTAAAATGCTATTAAATGCCTGTACCCTGAAATACGTCCCAAAGCAATTTGATGTCTCTTCCTGCATCTTATTAGTAGTCAAGAAAATTCAGATCATCAAAACACTTAAAAATGCTGCCCAGAGCAGACCAATTTTTTACTGTCAGCAGAGATGATAATCAGGTAATCAAGGAACTTTTTTCCATAGGCAAGTCTGAACTGGTCATTTCGTGTTTACACTGACAAAAATATTCCCTGCAGAGATTCAGAAGAGAGAGACGGAAACTCCATCTCAGCAGCATAAGGAAAAACTGTCAAGGCTCCTCTACAGAAATCCTTCCTTTGGATTTAAGTCAGTGTGTAACAAATTAGTATCTACTAAAAGGAAGTGGTATAACATGGCAATTTCTGGACACTGAGACAGCATGAAAAAGTGGAAGATAAGAGAAAGGCAGGACACAATTTATTGTTTCCTTAAGAATTTCAAGAACTTCTGAGATTTTTCTTTTCATCCACCTATTATCAGTCATGTATAAGCTAAATTTTCTTTACCTCTTTAGCTACTTCAAACATTTTATTTCTACTACTCCACCCAAGCCTTTTATTTTTTTAATTATTAAATTTAAAGTTCATTGGTTTGGGGTTTTTCAGAGTGTGTTGTTTAAGGGGGCACTGTATCACCCACATAATAACAGTTCTTTAGTGAAAAGATGGATCTCTCAACTCTAAATATTTAGCTTTTATTTTGAGGTTTTTATGTGAACAATCTTTTCTTTCATTTTTTAATGGACTTGCTCATAAATAAATATCATAAATAAATTTAAGCTGATGCCATTTGTGGAGAGCTATTAAGCTTTATTATATATGTTGTATGGATTGATCACCATTGAAGTATTGATTGATCATCTTTGTACTATTGCATCTATTCAGCTCTATACAAAGAAAAGCTTTGTCCATTTGTTTTCTGCCAGTATTACAATTTTAAACAATAACTGCATTTCAAAATAATATTTTTTAAAGTGACAATGGAAGAATTTTCAGTGAACACTCCTGTTATTTTTTATTTGTACAAGTAATTATCATAAACTTTGCATTCAGCTTCTTGTGAAGTGAGCCTCCTCTTCCCTACTAGTCCAATAAGCAACTGAAAAGGGTTATATATTAAAATGAAGGTATTTAACCTGTACTTGTAATCTCACGTACGCTCACTTTCTCTTACAAAAGACAGAGAATTAAGATCCTTTATTCTTTGATTTCTCCTGTAGCATTTAGAAATAACAATATCCCATTCAGCCTTCTGCCCTGAAAGCCCAAGTCTGTAAATTATGCATTATAAAAGAGCATTTGAATACTGCAAATATTTAAGCTTTCATCAGGTGAACTCTGCATAAATTTTCCATGCTACTGAATTATCATTTAGAGTCCCATTCTCTTTGTTAAAATAGGAGTAAAGCACTGTCTAAAGTTTAACAAAAACAAGCACAAAATTAGAAATTTATCTGTGCCACCACTCACTTTCGAGTTCAAAAATTCCTCTCGATTCAAGGTTCAGAATATTTGGTAAAGCATTTGTATACAACTCAGGAAAATATTCTTAATAGATGTAGACTGAAAAATGCATCCACAATGCCTCCTAAAGTCCCAATCCTTTGATCATCTAAATAACAACATTGTTCAAGGAAACAACCCTTTTTAGTCAACGTAACCAGATTTTCATCTTCCAGAAACAAGTATGCAAAATGGACACCATGGACTGGCCCCATCCACAGATGGCTCACTGTATGAAATAGGAATGTTAAGATGCACACCCAAGGCCCATGAGTCTTGGAAGGGTTCTCAGTGCCACCACCATCACAAATCCTTGCAAACAGAGTAAAACAACTGACAAAATGAAGCAATGATTTGATTTTCTTTTTTAAAAACACCATTTTTGGGGGGGAAATGGGAGATTTTTTTAACTGGTATTAAAGTTCTATATGTATGTACAGCTTGCTGTTACAAAGAGGGTATCAAGACAACTCTGATGGCTATACATATTGTGTGCATAGACATGTGCTCATTTACCTATGGATTACAAAAATGAACAGAGGCTGTAAGCTGTTATTACTAGATATTTCATTTGAGCTCCTAGGTCTACCCATCAGCTGTTAACTCAAGACTTAACCTATTAATGCCTTCCTATCTTTGGTCTATTTAGAATTCCAACAGCACAGAAAAAGGGCTAACCCTTATTGTAAGTGCACAAAGAGTGAAAGAATAATAGAAATGCATGTATTTTTTTTATTTCCAGAGTTACTTCCTAGTCTAATACAAACAATAATGAGCAAAGGGAAAAAAAACATAACAAAAAACCCCACAACAAGCACAGGAAATGTAATGAGTTCTTTCTGATCACTTTTTTTTCCAAGTACATATTCTCTGCAAGCACTGTAGATAAACAAAGCAAATCTAATGATTTTTTCAAAGCACCCAGAATTTTCTGAATACTTTAAAACTTTTTAACAATTTAAAGGGGTCATACAAGAAAATATTTAAAAAATTAGAACACTGTAAGGTCAATTTCTAAAACCTACAAGGTAGGTAAACCACATCCATTGTAAGTGAAGGACTGCCACCAGCTTTGTTGTTTACCAAGTCATTAATGTTTCAGAGACAGCTCCACAAAATGCTGCACCATTTCACTGTGGGACTACACCGGGAACAGCGGAGCTAAGAGCTCTTCCTTGCTTCTAGGTCTGGATTTACATTTCAGGCAAATCCTAAGACCATTTCAGCACAACATTCAAGTTGACTAACTTGTGTCCTTTTCCCTAATCATTATTTTCTGTGGAAAGAGTTAAGCAAGTAAGGGAGAAACCAGGACATTGTTCCTGTATCATTAGGGATGATGATCCTAGGGTATACCAACAGGAAAAGCCCCAGCTCATCATACAGACACTCTATGACACGTTGCCTTATGACCTGTACTGACAGCTCTCTGGTAATTATTGTCAATGAGCTAAAACTATCTTTCCTATGCAAATAAATACTTTGAAGACCGAGTATTCCTTTTTGTTCTGATGTTAGACAAACCCAGCACCTCTGGAAATGGTCCAGGGATCCTAACATGTCACTGGAAGAGCCATGAAACAGGATATTAGCCAGGTTTAAGAAAAACCTAGGCTACAGCTTCTTTTTGCCAGTTTGAAACAAAAACTTTGTCATGCTTCTCCTCACTTTTAAGGTGAGTGCTCAAACCACAAGGCCTGTGAAAGACTATTTAAAATCTTCAGAGTGTTTCCCCCTTACTGGTATTCTTTCCTGTTATTCTATACCTGCCATTCGAATACTCTTCTTAGCAAACAAGACAAGCAGACAGCTGAAGAATTAGACTTGGCCTGAGACAGTGATCTAAAACCAGACTTCAGAGCACCAACCTGATTGCATTTTGTGTAAGAACAAACATCACATTAGTGGTACAAACAGCATGGTCGCAATAAAACCGTATTTTCCAGTTAACTCAAGGGTATTTTTTTTTTATGCTTATTCCTTTCAAATTTTTAACCCAGTATTTCCTCCTTTGGACGTCCTTTTGCATCTTTCATTTCTGTAATACACCACTTAATCAAGTGACCAACTTCAATTAACATAGTATTCATTAGACTCAGTAGGCAGGCTTGAATCAGGCCCTGAGTTCACTCAGATGATAGTGTCAGAGAAACCTCCACACTGAGCAGAAGGCTTCCCGCCCCCCTTAATCTTTAGCACTTAGGGTTCTTTGTATACAAAAAAATCTGAAACATAAGATGTCTAAATTCTTTCAAAAATGCTTAATTTAAAAATACTGTACGGATTAAAGAAAGCATTAGCATTCTTATATACAGCATAAGTCACATTCTCATGTATCTAATATATGCCGATAACCTATGATAAACTTTATTAGGTACTTTAAAATCTTTTACCAGTTTTTTTCCTGCAAGGTTTATTACAAAAGTATGTTTTTCCTACAACCATAGCTAAAATTTCTGCTTTAAAACTACATCATACAGCAAAAAAGATGGATGTATTCCCAGTGTGGCCATTCACCATCTGCTTAAGGAAATACACTTCAAGATGCTTCTACAATTGTGATAAAATGACAGAAAATCTAAGAGCGCACAGAGCTCATATTCTAAAATGATGATTGTACAACTATAGTTTGCATCATTAGGGACCAATAAAAGTCTTTATATTCATTTGAATGGCAAGGACCTTTATCAAAGAGAAGCTGGAGTAGGAAAATAAGAAAGGATCCATTCATTGGTTTTCTTAAATTTAGGAGCACTAATGAAACAATTTCTTGACCCTAATTAGTATTTAACACCACAAAGATATTTTTCTCACTTTCAGATTGCTTTACCAGTATACAAGACTTTCCACTTTACTAGACTCCAGGAGTGCTTTTTTTTCTCGTTTTCCAGGTGGGATTAATCATAAGCACAAGTAAATTCCATATTCTTAACAACAGTTAAGATTCTCTGTGTATGTAGCTTGTTATTTTACTCATCAAAGTGATGACTGGGAAATGCTAAATTCATGGTTTCCTCCTCGTACAGTGAAATATCCTGAAAACAAAGGTCAAATAAGATATGAAAATTTGCAATTTTATTACTCAGTAGCACTTCTTCTGTACTATACAACTAACATTGTTAGATAGATATCAAATCTACATTAAAACACTGCTAGTAGAAAAGCTTCAATACACTGCTTGTTTACCAGGAGTCTTAGCAGGAACCCCATAGAGAATACAGCTAAGAACTCTACTGCTTTAAGACCAGCATCAGCAGTTTTCTTTGGCAAAAACACTTTTTCTCCTAGAGATTCAGCAGTCTTGGTCTCTAAATGGCAGAAAGAAAAAAAAATTTCCACCATCTGTTTCAGCCCTGAGGGAGACAAACTTTCCTGGCAGTATATAGTTCAGGATTTAATTGCATCCAAAGCCAATACAAGTAAATGCAAAAATATAAAACATCATTCTTAGCAAGTGGAAGTTTTGTATAATTTTACTTTAGCTTATTTCTTTGGGCTACACTTTAACCTATTTTTGCTGTAATCTGTTTTCCTTGATTTCTGTTGTTTGCTTTCAACAATTTTAAATTAAATCCACACTATCATTCCAGATAAAGAGAAACCCAAAGGATCTAATTAGATTTCATTGCCCAATTTATCAAATTTCATTTACTTTATGCTTGAGTATCAGGAAGAGTACATTTGCTAAGGCAAATGACAGTAGAAATATTTCCTAATCTCATATAATTGTTTTTTGTAGTTTCTTCATAAAAATTAAAATCTTAAAATAATATAAATTTTATAAATATTAATATTTTAATAGCAGTAGTACATCTCTGTGATACCAGTGACAGCAAAAGGGGAAGTTCACAATCAAACAAAGAGAGAACTAAATTAGACTGGGGCAAAAAATAACTATTTGCATTCCCAAAAATAGTTTCTTAAAATCAGTTTCAGCTGGAGGATTCTTTGGGCAATTCCATATAAATTTCAACCTGAGCCAAGTCTGCTTTATCTCAGGATGAAGTCTGCCCCTTAATTTGATAATGTGCTGTCTTTTAATTGTAGTTTATGTTAAAAGGAGTATGCTATGGCATCATCAATTTCAAACAAATGAACAAAATGCTGTCATTGGATCACTCCACTTACTATAGGTCTCTGCCAAGCTTCAAATTATTGCCTTTTGCTTGCAATGCTTTCTGTTACAGTGGTATAAATAACTACCTTATTTTTTCAAACTGAGGTCATATATTTAGTATATAAAATCTGCCATGTCCTGGCAATAAACAAAAAATATACACTACAAGGTTCATGAAAATCATCCTGCTTTTGTTATTTTATTTACCTGTCTATGACAAAATTATCAGAGTATACTGACCAAGTCTACTTCTGTTAGAAACTCTTTGTAGCTAATTATTTTCTGGTCACTTCTGACATTTGACTGTATCACAATTTTTCAAATTAAAAAAGAAAAAAAAACCTGACATCTGAATTCACAAACATGGATGGAGGTGGAAGTAAGTCATCTTTGTACTACAATGTGTTCTAGTCACAAGATGAGATGACACAAATAGAAAAATTGGAAGTTATCTAGGTAGTGAGCTACTAAGAATTTGAATTTAGAAGTGTCTGGCTCTTACATCTCATTACTTATATTATGCACTTTCTAGTAGATGCTGAGAAGTATGAAAAAGCCTACAGCATTTACAGAAACTGACAGAATTTTGCTAAACTAGGTACTGCCAACTATGTAAATTAAGTTACTTTGAATCATATGCCTTTTCTCAGGTTCCACCTGAAAAGGCAACGCTACTTTCCTAGTTGTTGTTCACTGTGAACTCAGAAATATTTCTACTATCCTATGTTAAGGAAGAGTGATTTTTATCCACTGTAGATTTACTTTCCCCATCAATTATTAGCTACTGGAGTCAGAAGTGGAAGTTTAGGATCCTTTTTGCATGCCTACTTCTATCCAGTGTTTGTAAAAGAAGCTATTGCTTTTTTCAGTTGATGTAGCATATACTAGCCAACTTGAATTACAAATATTATACCAATGCCTTGTATACCCATCCATTTGCTAATAATTTTTAAAGGCCACCAATATGTCCCACAAGACCTAATGATAATTTTGACATGATTTTAATTAAAACTTTAAAAGCTTTGTATTAGACAAGTCAATGTGCACGAGCTTAATGCTTTTTTGGTATTCTAAACCAAAAAGTAAATCTCACTTAAATGTCTGCCTAAAGATAAGACTTCCTCTGTTTACTATAAACCAGTTTATATTTAGTTTGATTTATTGTGTAACAGTTTTCACTATTCCATAAACCCAATTTGATATTTAAAAACAACCCAAATTAATAAAAATAATTAAAGTATTAGAATCAGCAGCAAGAAGTTTGAAGTTTGGAGTACATGCAGTCATTATGTGGCTACATTATGGACTACTGTTGCCCGTTGTTTTTCCAGTTTTGAGCACATTCAGTACTCTCAATGTTAGACAGTACCAATATTTATATTGGAATGCAATAAAAGGTGTGTGGTGGCTGTTTTTGCTTTTCCATAACTTTTTTTTAAAGGCCACACAAGCACGGAAATGGAGGACACAGAGACTATACGAACCATACTTGCACAATCCTTGCTCCCTAGCAACGTATCAACACTTTTACGACGGTATCAAATCAGCAAAGAAAATCTGTCCTGTGATCTGCAGTGTCCTAGCTGCAACAGCAGCCCCAAGCTAGCAGGTTAGAAGGGAGGGCACTGGTAGGACTTCAATGCTACCTCTCCACTGATCACACTTTGCCAGAACTCTACTTCTGTTTCTCGTCCTCCATTCTCTCCAATTCTCCCTCAACTGTATTGGAAACTACTGGATGAAGTGGAGCACTGCGCGTTATGTTCTGCCCCTTCAAAACCAGGCTGAAGATGTACCAGTAAGGGTGTTTTTCAGAGACACACATCCACAGAATCATAGAGTGGTTGAGGCTGAAAGGGACCTTCAGAGGTCATCTGCTACAATTCCCCTGCTCAACAAGGGCCACCTAGAGCTGACTGCCCAGGACCATGTCCAGTCAGGTTTTGAATATCTCCAAGGAGCAAGACTCTACCCTCTCTGCGCAGCCTGTGCCAGTTCTTGGTCACACTCACAGTAAAAAAAGTGTTTCCCGGTGTTCAGAGAGAACCTTCTGTGTTTTGATTTTTGCCAGTTGTCTCTGGTCCTGTCACTCTGGTCACCACTGAAAAGAGCCTGGCTCCATCCTTTTCGTGCCTTCCCTTCAGGTATTTATATACATTGATGAGATCCCCCTGAGCCTTCTCTTCTCCAGGCCAAACAGTCCTTGCCTTTCATCATAGGGGAGATGCTCCAGTCCCTCAGTCATCTTTGTGGCCCTTCACTGAACTCTTGCCAGTATGCCCACGTCTCTCTTGCACTGGGGAGCCCAGAGCTGGTCAAAGTACACCAGTATGGCCTCATTGATGCTGAGGGGAGGAGAAGGATCACTTCCCTTGATCTGCTGGCAGTACTTTGGCTACTGTAGTCCAGGATACTATTAGCCCTCTTCGTCACAAGGGCACTTTGTTGGCTCGTTCCTTTAACATTTCCTCATATCAGTCCTATGCTACAGGGTCCCTCTCCCATCATCATCCCTTGTATGGAAGGAATAAAACAGAGAGCTGCACACCATCTGCTTCTATAAATAACACTTAGAAATAACTACTGTTGAACCAAATGCAAATTGAACTGCAAACTTGAACTTTATGCAGTATTTTTTATAGTAGAAGGTGAATGAGACATTTCATTCGATACATAAAGACCACAATGTCTAAGAGTAGCTTAATTTAGAGCAAGAATGAGCAATATACGTATATCTGATGAAAAAGATTTCGAAGTTCTTTCTTTTTCTAGTAAATAATATCTGGGTATACCAATTTGGAAGAACTATTGTACTATATTTGGCAAATACGAAGGAGTTGTAAACATTTGTGAAACTGCTCATGCAAACATGGTATCTCCATTTTAAGCCAAAAAAAATCACTAGAACTATTTCTTTTTTCTCCCCTTAAGCACTCTTTCCCATTTACTTGGAGAAGGAGGAGGAAAAAAAAAACCCACCAAATCCAAAAACACTAATTGTAGTTTCACTCAAATTTCTGAAGCTCATACTGTCTGTAAGTAAAGTATATTATCACAAAGAGGCACTGAGCTGCAATATACACTAAGAAAATAGACAATCTGTGTAATCACATCGACATTTAAAATGTTGCTTGCCTGATTCAGTGACTTGATAGAGACTTTAGAATGCAGCTTTCAGTATAAATGCAGCTTCTTTGAACAGATTTAACATCACTGCTGGAAGCAGTAAAAGTTTTAAAATTAAAATTCTTCTACCAGTGAATATCTGTGATGTCCATAGACCCATTTCTTTGTGTGGTAACAAACAGCATTGATGCCCCTACAAGCAATTTTAAACTTCGTTAAGTTTTGTGCAGAGATTAACTAGAGAATACCAATTCCTCATCACTATATGAATACAGAATACATAATGGTTTAGAGCTTATTAACACATTTATTCCAGTGTTGAAGGAATTAATATACAAAGATTTGGACTGCTTCAGCTACTGAAAATAAGTGATGTCGTTGCAGTATGTCTTTAGCCAGTCAAAAAAAAACCTCCTACTTTTATAATGTGTTTGAGGCTTGTCACTGCCCCATCCTACATTTTAAAAGCATGGATTTGATTCAAAGGAGGAAAAAAAGAGTAGAGTTCTAGGCTTTAGTTGCAAGTTGGTACAGTATCACCTACAGAAATGAACGCAAGTTGGTACAGTATCACCTACAGAAATGAACGCAGGGTATGTTGAATGTTCAGTTTTTAAATTAAGCATGTTACTTGCATGTTCTCCTAACTATCTTGCGCTCAACTTTACTCTGCAGACTCAGTAGCAGAGTTTACACATGTAGACCTTGCATCCCTGTTACTTTAGGCAATTTAAAACAATTGTGGGTGATTTAAGAGAGATGTTTGTGACAAATCTTGCACAGAATATTGAGGAAAGACTACAGTCTTCCAAATCCCTTAAGCAATGCAACTCAAGAAAAGGAATCATAGGGGGACAGTAGACTAGAGATACAGTGCTAATATTTAGGTCATGGTTTCAAAGGGCAATAAAAAGAACCAGTTTTCCATTGGTCAGAGCATCACTTTCCAACAAAATGTTGAAAGCAGCAGAGTATATACATGACTTCAACAGTGATTTTTACCACTCTCTAAATGTGCAATTACTAATGTTAATAGTTAAAAACATATATAATCCCTGCATGAAGTCAAACTTGAATCAATCTTAAATTATAAGCATTGCACTAAAGTGAACATATGTAGACCGTGGGTTGAATTCCTAAGATAAGTCAAATAATTCCTATGCTCTATCAAACATGTTTCTTCTTAGTCTTCCGCTGGAGTTCTGAAAAAATTTGCATATTTCATTTCATAATCGAGTTTATGTTGAATATACATCTGGAGTGATAGTTGAAGCTTGACAGTTTATCAGCAGCAAACTTAAGAGTGTACACTATCTGCAGGAATCCAAGCTTTCAGAAAGACTATAACAACATTTTTGAGATCTTCAACAGGGAAGCCAAGTCATGGCCAGAAAAAAATGCAAAGATGTCTTAGAAAAGTTCTTTTGCAACGAGAACACTGCACCAGAATGTCACTCATTAACTTATCCTAAATTTATTTTGAAAGACTGGCTAATGATCAACATTAAATAATGAGCGTTCAAGATTTATATTTAAGACCAGATGACATATTTCCTGAAGCGAAATTGATAAGATGATGAAGACTTATGTGCTTGCTTTTGAAGAATATGAACATCAAATGAGATTAAATAAATGTCACTGCTTCTAAATGAATGTGTCAATATTTTGGGAACCAGTGAAGACCACACTCACCCAGGGCACAAATAACCCCTAAACCCCCCCCCCCACACACACCCCCCTAACCCAAAAAATCTTTGAACTAATCTTTTGAATCTGTTGCAGTTATGGGAGAGGCTAGACCAGTGTTCTAGATCTTTTCTGTGGGCTACTCTTAGGATTTAGTTTAGTTCAACTCACTTCCCCCAGCCTTCTTTCAAAAGAAAAAGCCTATAGCTTTTCCCCTATTATTTGCAAAGTCTGCTTGTCAAATCCTATGTTGCTTTTACTGATGAGATCTGCTGTGTACAAAACAAACACCAAAGCTTGTTTTGAATCTGTTCCTACTACATTATTTGATAATTTGTAGTTTTTTTACTTGAATACAAGGCAGTCTACTCATATCGACCCTCAGCATGCTCCGATGATTTTGTAAGCCTCCTTCCTATTCCTGATGAGCAGTTCAGTACTTTTGGTAATTCATGTTGACATCTTCCAAACTTTTTCCAGTTTGCACATACCCCTTTTGAATTTGTTCATAGTCGACTCTTATGCTTACTGCCCTGACCAACTTAGTATCAGCAGCAAACTTTCTTACCTAAGTTTCTACCTTCTCTGTTGGGAGAAGACTGAAAAGCAAACATTCTAGCAGTCTTTAGAAATCCAGCCTTTTTAGTAATAGTAGTAAGAAATATGAAGCTCACAGACTGTTTATCAGATTAAAAGATTTAGAGATGAAAAATGACAAAAAAACAGAAAGACAAAAAAGTAAAATAACTTTAATATCATAAGGATGCTACAGAAGATACCTATAAGTAAAAAGCTTACTTATGAAGTAACATTTACTCCAGAAATATTCTATAAAAGTCACAGTACACAGGAGTATGTGTTACATTCCTGAAGATTCCTAGTAACTTGTTGTTTGTTATAATGATTGAGTGTACCACTGTGTATAGAAATAGATTTAATGTAATATGCACAAGATACTCAGGATGCAAACAAAACATAAGATGAAGTCTGTCATGGGGAAAATTTTAGTCTTGTATTTAGATTTACTGGCCTGGATTTACGAAAATTAAGTAATTGAAGTTAACACAAAAATGGAAACATAACTGAAGCTCATTTGACATCCAGTATGGAGCATTCACCACCCAGTATGTCATCCCACACAAGAGTCCAATTGAGCTTCTTAGAAGCCAAAGAAGAATAATGCTTTCAGACTTCTAAATTTGGCACAAAGACATTAAATTCACATTGCCACTTCACAGAACGAAGACAGTGGTGGAGGCACCAAGCAAAGCAATTCTAGTCCTTTTGAATCACTGCTCTCTGGGACTTGTTAAAGCTACGGCAAGTGACAGCCAACAAAGCGTAATACAATTGTATCAAGCACAGTGTGAGCCAGATGGTCAGATTTCTTTTCTCACACAAAACGTTAAGCTGCTCTGAAACATAGAGTGTACGGCTTGAGAGTATCCAGGACACTGGAAGCAGAGAGCATACAGAGGCCACCCAGCCAAAGAACTACGTAGTCAGCAAGCCAGCAAAAGCAGTGCCAAACCAGAATGGCATCAGCATATCAGACTTCCCAGCTCACATTGTTGATACCAGATTTAGCGAACCATCTAAGATTTGAACGTTGATTTCTGTCACTAGTATATTCTTTAGTTCATCATTTATGTTTCCTCTTCTTCCTAGAATTGAACTCACCTTCCTGGGACTTAGCCACTCCTCTTTTCTCCTTGATATATTTGCTCCTTACCTTTGTTCCATTATTCCCTTTTGCTTGCTTTCCCTTTTCTCTCATCTTCTCCTTATTCTGTTTAAATATTCAGTTGAAAGAATAACTTGAGATAATTCTTAGACAGAACATTCTTTAGATCACCAAGAATTTCCTAAAGAGTTCTCTTAAGTTCTTAGAATAATCTTAAATATTTTAAAACATTTTTAGATAGTTAAGTCCTGAGACCACCTCTGAAAGTGACTGTGGAACTTGCATTCACAAACACCCGGTCACAGGCCACTGGACTCCACAGGCGGGAAATACAGGACTTGACATATCTAAAAAATACTTCTAATGTGATTTCCTTTATGGATCTAAAAGCTTCTCTGCAGAATACATTTTGCCTCTATGCCAGAGGAAGTTGAGACAGTTTACCGAGTAATTCAAAAGGTCACAGTCAACATTTAACCAACACATTAGGAAAAACCATTCAGTGTCTGAAGCAAGACATCTTGACATGCCAATGAGCAACTGATGGAAATATTACAATACGAGTAGAGAAAAAGTAATTTCTAATTTAGGATGGCCATTACCTTGATCCATGTCAAAAATGTACAATTTGCATAACAGCCTCCATTGTCAGGGAAAGACAAAGAGATACTTAAAAATTTCAATTTCAGTTACTGGTTTATGCCTGTGTTCCACTCATATTTCTTGAAAATTTATGATTTATTTTAGTGTAGGGAAATCAACACAGCAAGTGACAATGAAAAACGAAGGAGTCCAATGAATCTGAGCATGCCCATGTCAGACACAGAAATGGGAAGAACATTTCACATATTCTATTAACTGTTCCAAGTTTACCTGCACCATTCAGCCACCTGTAATGGGACTAACAGAGGAAAAAAATATCGAAAGAAGAAAAATGGAACTAACAGATTTAGTGACAAATAATCTACATAAAAGGCAGGTAAGGGACAAGAACCTAGAGTTTTAGTGTAGAAAAACAGCATAACAGGAGAGTATGGCTTTGACACAGGCAGCTTTCACTACCTCAAAACACATTTAACAAATCTTTCTGACATGGCTCTTTGGAAGGATTTGATGCTTTGTGCCTATGCTGTCTCACACACAGCTTAGGTAAGACACACATTTCTCAGTGATGTTAACAGAGTTTCAACACATAAACCAAAGATGTCTTTCATTTAACAAATCAATACTTTAACTGTATTAATCATGTTTAAAAGATCAATTTTCAAACTGTTGAACAGAACTCATGATGTTTGAGATCAACTATAAATCATTTGGTTACAAGATGTATTATTTAACTAATTACAGCTACTTAGCTGCTATGTTAATCAGGTATATAGAACATTTGCGTACAAATTGTTTTCTCCAGACACAGAATACTAAAATATTTTCCGGTAAGGTTACTCCTTGAAATAAAGATTCTTCCTCAGCTTCTCTGATCTTGACCTCAATATCCAATCTAAAATTTTTACAGGAAGAAATATCTCCCCCCAAGAAAATAAAAAAAGAAGAAAAAATCAATCCAGTATCAGGATTTGAAACGCAAAAAAAGCAAAGCGTGGCCTTGCTAGAGATAAATATAAAGCTTAGACCAGATGAAATCTACAAAAAAAAAGTGACCAAGTCCACATTTGTTTGATCTGAAAATCAACTGATTAGCAATAAACCAGAACACAAAAATCTTTAATTGCAATTATCATATACATAGACTCGTTGTCAGTGACTACCATATCATGTATTAGCATGTTGTAGGCATACTGAACCACGTTCCCCTGCTGCCCCTTCAGTTCACATTAGCCTCTATTAAAGAAAAAAAATGCTCAGAATATTTGTTTTCTGAATGTAAGACTTTCTTTGAATTTTCCTGGTCTCAGAAGTAGCTCATTAAAGTGAGAACATTTGTGCTAGAGGATGCCAGCTAAAATAACAAGGAGGATGTGTGGCAGTGCCCTTCTAACACCATCAGCTGTGATGGAGTTCACCTTCTCTGTTCAGGCGTCCCACTGTTGAGGGTTTTTTCCTATTAGCTTTTTAATATTATTGACCAAATAACTGGCAGGACTTCAGCCCTACTGAAGGCAATCTACTAGTGGCTAGCTCAGAAGTGTTTTGTAAAAGAAAGGAATCACATGAAAACAGTTTGCAATGTTTTTGCTCCTTTACCATATAGATACAGTGAATGTTGGAGGACATTAAACAGCCATGAATGGCAGCTATGCTTTAACATTACTGTGCTGTACTACAGCAATGAATGAGCTGAAGTTAACGAGGTAGACATTGAGATTGGTATGGTCCGTATATACCAAATAGAATAAAGGAAAAGTAACTGTTCCTAGTCTCCTGTGTTTAACACCACTAAAGCCAACATAAGATGAGAAAGAAGAAAACTAAATACTTTACTGTTGTAGGCATCTAGTTATAATGCCCATATTAGAAGATTTGAGTATCTTGATAAATAAAAGTTTTCCGAAGGTAATTCAGAGCAAATCACTTAGATACCCTAGTCCTTTTCTGAAGATTGCCACTGACTAAAGGAGAAACGTACTTTTTAATCCAGCATCTAAATTAGGTGTCTGAAATTGAACACAATACAAACATTCCATTGTCCACTACAACAGATACGAAACTAACGTGGTAAATTTGAAACGTAAAGATGAGCTAACAAAACTTTAGGCAGCAGTTGGATGATATTTCTAGCTGAAGTACTGTCTCAGTTTCCACTTCAGTACATAAATCTCACAGCATTTTTCCCCCTCAGAAAAAGAAACACTATAATTTTTCACAAACACACTCTGAATTTATTTATACTGTATGTAGCACACTGAAGAACTGAAATTAGCCCCATAAATTTAAATATTTTAGTGTTTGTTACTGTCATTTGTTCTATGAGAGTATGGCATCATCTAAAACAAAAATCTGCTGAGTTTTGGTTTGGAGTTATTTTTAAAACCTACTTAGGAAAACATGGTTCCTAGTTTTTTTTAAAAAAGATTGTGATTGTTAAGACACAGGACAGAAGCATTCATGTTCTTATTATTGCACAAACCATTCCCTAAAAGTGCCATACGCTATACTGCTAAAATCAAATTTTAATTTTCCCACTATTTCAGAACACAGGCTACTCAAAGTCTATATATTGTGACAATATATCAATCTTATACAGTGTCCACATTTAGTTTTGAACAAATTTAAACATTTACTATTACTTAAAAGTGTATTTCCCATGATAAGATTTCCACACACTTCCTTTAATCTATGACCCTCAGTCCCTTAACAAATTTTTATGAACTTGCTGGGCTTAACACGTCTGTTGAAGGAAGCAAAGGAGGAAAGGTACTTCACCTTGGCAGTCACTGCATTTACTCAGCAAGAAACTAATATAAAGCCCAATTGTGCAAGCAGTATTTTTTTTCTTTAAGTTCTTCAGAAAAGATAATTCTTGCTGGGTTCCCTTCCCTCCCCCCAGTATTCAATTGTTCTACTGTAAAAGTCGTCATAATTATGAAGACAGGTATTTGTGCATGACTTGGGATGTTTGGATTTGGTAAAAAAAAGCCAAACTTTTCATTTAAAGGATAATTCCTCAACCGTAAACGTAGCGAAAAATTCACCTTTGGAAATTTTAAAATTGGTTCCATTTGAGTAACCTTTTACTAGATAACAATGTTGAAAATTCTGATTCAAATTTAAGTGGAATATTGAACTTTAAAAGAACATTCCTCACAAGGGTGAATTTCCTTTAAAAGAAATATTTTAGTAGACTTCTTTTTGTGGTGATACTAGTTATTAGTTTCTGTCGATGAGAATGCAACGATATCCACAACATATAACAATGTTAACAAAAATAGGACAGTCTTTAAAAAGAATATGAATTAATTCAACCCACAAGTAGACTTATTAAAAACTGTCTTATATAAAAATATTTCCCCCCTCCCAAGCCATCTGCCTGTTTTAACCTGCAAAATCATGCTGCAAATCTGTCTAAGTACTCATAAACATGCTTAATCAAGGTCTGTATTGGCAGAGTTCCAGAAACCTACAAGGCGTGCTGAAATTACATGAAAAAGAGAAAGTTGCAATTATAGACATCTTCAGTGTAAGATGCTTAATGTAAGGTGTATCTCTCAGCATTCAGGTTGGCATCTCTCGGCATTCAGAAGATTAAAAAGTAGTTAAACTTGCATGCTTTGGTAAATATGCAAGTAAATTCTTCACTGTGCAAATTCAAAGCAAGCAAGAACCAATTAGCCATGAACAAGCTGCTGGTCTTTCTACTTCAACACCAAATAAAAGCACAGGTCCCACAGCTTTACAAAACCTCTCTAAAATCCTAAATTCTACTTTCCGTGTAACAGAGATTAATATCCTTTGGGCTTTGGGAATGTAAGTACATTCAGATGAATGAGGTCAACAGCCACATTTGTAAGGCAAGCTGC
>Ga0065711_1029347_pt1 | contig 36576 bp, 20 predicted proteins | sample Hoacrofraction12_FD_59098 | JGI IMG/M metagenome (GOLD analysis project Ga0065711, IMG submission 59098) | Hoatzin crop microbial communities from Cojedes, Venezuela - Epithelial fraction 12 v2 (version 2) | ecosystem: Host-associated > Birds > Digestive system > Esophagus > Crop | place... | reverse complement strand
GAGCTGGGGCTGTTTAGTCTGGAGAAGAGGAGGCTGAGGGGGAACCTTCTTGCTCTCTACAACTACCTGAAAGGAGGTTGTAGTGAGGCAGGTGTTGGTCTCTTCTCCCAACTAACTAGCGACAGGACGAGAGGCAATGGCCTCAAGTTGCATCAGGCGAGGTTTAGATTAGGTATTAGGAAATATTTCTTTACTGGAGGAGTGGTCAGACATTGGAACAGACTGCCCAGGGAAGTGGTGGAGTCACCATCCCTGGAGGTCTTTAAAAAACTTGTAGATGTGGCACTTCGGGATATGGTTTAGTAGGAATGATGGCGTTGGGTGGATGGTTGGACTCGATGATCTTAGAGGTCTTTTCCAACCTATGATTCTATGATTCTAAGAAATACCTGAAGGATTGGTTGCAAAGAAGATTGAGCCAGGCTCTTTTCAGTGGTGCCCAGGCACCAGAGGCAGTGGGCACAAACTGACACACAGGAGGTTCCCTGTGAACATCAGGAAACACTTTTTTACTGTGAGGGTGACCAAGCGCTGGCACAGGTTGCCAGGGAGGTTGTGAAGTCTCCATCCTTGGAAATATTCAAAGGCCATCTGGACACAGTGCTGGGCAACTGGCTCTAGGCTGAGCAGGGAGGTTGGGGCAAATGACCGCCAGAGGTCCCTTCTCAAATCATTCTGTGATTCTGTCATTCACCATTCATCATGTCACCGAGATTTGAAAAAAAAAAATTTAGAAAAAAGTAAACAAAGCATACACATATGCGTGTACATACACAAGACAGTCTAAGATTTGGCTTCTAAATTCCAGCTTGGGCAAGTAAACATGAAAAATTATTTTCAAAAATTTCAAGTATTCTGTTGCCCTTAGTGACTTATGGGCTTCAGCAGGAGCACTTCAGCGGTTGCTACGAGGTGCACAGGCCTTCAGAAATGACATTATTCATTGAAATGCCAAACTGTTGTGGCAAGTTTACTTTGAGGGAGATATTTTTGCAATATTGTTTCCTAAAAGATAATTTCAGCCTCTATATAAGTGGATGCGACTGCTATATGGTCCAACTGCAATCCAAATAGAATTGAATATACTTTAATAGCTGAATTCAATCCTGTCCTTCGAGGAGTTTTTTCCTTGGGGATCTGAGGTATTTCTAGGAAAGCATATTGTTATTTAGTGCTCTCACAGTGAGTGTGAATCTATATATTTATAGAATTGTCATGATATATCATGATATATTCAGTAATCCAGTTCCAGAGTTACTTTAGCACAAATTTGAGATGCACACATGTAAGCTCACACCCATGCACACAAGCTAAAATACCTTTAAGAATTGCCTGCCTTTAACATCCTTTATCTCTGTCTGCATTTTCATATGGTACTTACTCTTGTAACACAGTACGTAATTTATTTTCTGCTTTCCTTCTGAACTTCCCAGCAGTGAGGAATTGCACAATGAACAATAATTCACTATTATAATAAGCTTCCCAAACTGCCAAGTTTTAGTGTACCTATTCTGCCTTTAGCTGGTCACAAATTTTGACAAGAACTTTCCATTTTCAGTTATCAGTTGTATCTGTGACTCTGTGGTTGTCTGGATGAAAAAGAATATTTGTTAGCAGTGCATCCTACTAGGAAGAAAACCTCGCTCCCCACTATATCAGCAATGCTGAAGCTTCCTGTTAGCTGCAGACACCTAAATCAAGGCTCCTGTGTTATAATAGCAATTGTGAAGAGAAAAGGAACTTTTCAACTAAATATACTAGAAGTTGTGCATGGGAAGAGTTTGTGTTTGTTTGCTTCACTAATAGAAAAAAAATATTCACTCTCATTCAGTCCTACTCTCTCACTCATATTGAGTTACTTCATCTACCTGTAATTCTCTGTAGTGAGTATGTCTGCACACTGCTCTAGGGACTGCTAAAATGACTTGTTCTCCATAAATTTTTTTCAGAAAGGAAATTAATGAAATAGTAAATGTAAAAATCAAAAGGAAGGTTGGCTGTTTTAAGAATATCAAGGATTCTTTAATGCATATGACACCAGGAACCAAAAGCACTCTCCTGCACTGCTAGACTTTCATATCACATCACTGCATTGATCTGAACATGACACATGATAGGTGTCATGGAGGCAGAATCCTGTATAGTGGTGAATTTTAGTCTGGATTCTACAATAAAGTTAGAAATAATACTGGCTGCATAGCTGATCTGATCATTTAAAGATTCCATCATACCTAAGTCTTCTCATTCAAGGCACAGACTGTCCTTTGGCACTGACAGTTATGTTGGAGCTCTGGCTGGAACCCGCTTTCCACTTAAATTCCCTTTCCTCTTCTGGTAAGATGAACAAGGCGTTCCTCTCTCCCAGTTCTTGGTCTTGTGAACTCCTAATTAATCAAGGAAGCAAGGAAGTGGGACTTGCTGCTGACTGGTCCCAGGTGCTTCTGAAAAGTGAGCTGTGCCAGCTTGAATTGCATCTCTTTGATAGGAACCTTTTAAAATCACTGCCGCTGTCTGCACCTCTCCTGGGAAAAAAGATCAGTGTCTTAATTCATTAGGTTCTCAGCAACATGGAGAGCCCCTTTAGGTGGGATTAGAGCACTGCTCTACTGATATGTTTGTGTTCATGCTGTCCGTTTGACATGGAGCTTAGTGCTGCCAGCGCGGTGCCAGAGGAACAGGCACTGAGCCATTCCCCAGCAACCTTGTCAGAGGGTCCACAGATACTTGTGATCTAGTTGTAGAAAAGAGAATGGCAAGAAGAGGAGAAGGGAGGGTGTTTGCTAGTGGACATCTAGCATCTAGATTAGATGCTCTAGTGAGCATCTAGGTTAGATGTGAGACCAACTTCAGCTAAGGGACCTGTGTCTGGCATGCTGAAAGGATGGGTGGGAAAGTGGAATTAGACATCTCCAAGTAAGAGTGGGACAAAGGATCACACTCATGAACCAGTTGCCGTTTCATAGATGTCCACCTTGTACTGGGAACATCATGTACACAGCGTTCACAGGAAGACCTTTCCTACCTAACGTCACCTGCGGCAACATTAAATGATTGAGAGGAACTCTAAATCCAGAAATACCACTTGCTGATACAGATACTAAACATGGTGTCACCACACGGAGTGAGGAGATGAGTATGCTGTAAAATTCTGACTGGCCAGGATCTACAAAAACAGTGAAGTATTTTAGGTCTCGTATCTCCTTTTGGCCGTGCAAAGACATAGTACATAGCTTGTGCGGATTTTTGGGGAGTATGTGGGGAGTTTTAAGTGTTCATTGAGCAGTTCCCAGAAGCATCAATACAAGTTTGAAGGGGAATCTCCTTTCCTCAGGCTGCCTTCATCCCGTCTGGTCTGACAGCAAGCACTGCATCCCCAGGCCCTTGCAGGGAAGGATGTTGACTCATGTCTTGTGCCAGCAACATCACTGCCAATGCACAGGGCACAGCTGCAGGCTGTACCGAATGCCAGAGGTGTGTGCTGCAAAGAGCAATGTCTGTGTGTAAGGAAAGGCTTACTGATTGCAGGCATGCCACTTTTAAATTTTTCTTCTGCATGGGAACACAAGAACAAGTGATTCAAGCCTGGGTTTAGAGTAGTTCATCGCCAGCAATGAACAAAGGCAGCTGTTTCACCTTAAGGCTGCTCTGGGGAGGGTTGTGTCAGCCTGAATGCAGCCAGGGAGAGGAAATCTTGGGTTGTTCCACCTCCCTGTAGACACTTACCAGGGACGCTTTTTGAGTGAAGTCACTCTCACCATGCTTTAGAGTTAGTGGGGAAAGCAAGTACTTTTCTAGGAGGAGCGCTTATCCTGCATGAGCCGAGTCACTAGTCTGGTGGTGCCTGTCTGTCCAGTGAATGTAAAGAAAGTTTGAATAACAGGACTTCTCATATAGGTACTAAAGGTCAGTGCCAACAGTTAGGTGGAACGAACCTGGTGTAAGTCCCTGGGTTGGGATCTTCTGGGAGGCCCATGATGGAGCAGGGAATGGAGATCAGCCATTGAATTGCAAAGCTGCCATCCAGATGTCTTTGACTCCTCTAAGACCAGAAGATCTGGAGGACTAGTAAATTAAAATTTTCTTGTGGAGAGTAAAAATTCTTATATATCGTTTGTGCCCCAGGAAGGCTTTAAACTACTGAAAATGGGGTTTAACTTGTGCCTCTGGTCAAAGTAAGCAGCTCAGATCATTCAGGAACAGCTGAGTGGCAGCGATACCAGGTCTGACTGCAGCTGTGGTGCAGGATGGTATACAAAAAGTGTTACATACGCACCACCGTGCACCCGTCTGTGAGCATGACAGCGCTTCCTTCAGTACAAAATTATCTTCGGATCGCTCCGTTGTTCTTACAATCATTTATATTTGTAATTACACAGAATGTAGACTTTTCTACTGTAAATTATATACATTTTGTTTTGCAGGTTGGTTACTGGAATGACATGGATAAATTAGTTTTAATTCAGCATGAACCTACACTTGGAAATGACACTTCAGCCATTGAGAACAGAACAGTAGTTGTCACTACAATTTTGGTAAGATGTTTCTTTTTTAATTCTTATGCTGGTGTGTGACACAATCTCATTTCTAGTTATGGTCTAATTTAGTCTACCAGTTCCTAGGTTAGTGGGAGTGTGAGAGCCATATATCTTAATTATCTTGACTGTCATGTCTGTACAGAGGTTTTTTGGTATGCATTTAATATACTGATGAGCTTGAAATCAGTTTTTTAAAGTAGAGTTGCAGTAATTTTTTTCCCTTTTTTCAGTCTTTCCCGTTTTTTACTAAAGTAAGTTTCAGAAATCTAAGTGAATTCTTTCAACCTCTAGTTGATAAATCTTGACTTACAAGAAACTGGAAGAAAACAAAAACCCAAAACCTCTAAATAACATAATTGAACAGAGCGTATAAAATGAGATGTCTGTGATGCCAGTGTCCTTTTTTGCTGATATTTTATAATTTCAAAATTTACATTAGCAAGAACTAAAATTTTAAGTATAGCTCAGTCAGTCAATCAAACTGTATTATCTACTTTTAATTGTAAATGAAAACATGGATTTAGTAGATGCATTTGAACATATTTCTTAATACATTTATTCAGCATTTCAATAAAATTTCCATTTTAATAAAATCTAAATAGATTGGGGGTTTGATTTTCCAATGTTATTGATGTTTTTAAAGAGTGATTACAAAGAAGAATGCAGTTGCTTCATTCATTTACATTTTTAATATATAGTTTTTCAAAACCATTGTTTCTTGCAAATCTGTATTTTAAACAAAATATTTAACAATTCTGCCTCTGAAGTCAGACATGCCCTTTTAAGCTGATGTTTGTCAAAGCCAGCTGGCAAAAGGTGACCTTTACCTGACCACTTTTAAGATTTTACATCTCAGTTCACTGCCCTTTTCATCTGCTTCATTTAGACAAGACATTTTAACTCTTTAAAATAAGCTGTGTCTCAAATAGGAAGGAATATTCTGTACGTGTTGTTAGGCAATAATTTTCTGATTTAATACAGAGTTGAAAATAATCCAGAGGAAAGTGTCAAGACATTTTCTTACTCAAAAATGCAGTTAGTTACCAGATTTCTGGCAGTGTGTATTAGCATTTATACATTAAGTATTTCTTAACAAATCTCCTGTTGAAGATTATCGTTCCAGGATGCAAACCAACCAAGCTACTGTACAGGAATTCAGAATGTAACTCCTAACCAAACTGTATAACTTTTTATTTTATTTTTTTTTTTGCATGGGACATTTAAAATATATGTATCTTTTTCCTAAAAAAAATAAAAAGACTTGGTGATGGAAAAAAAATATACTTCAGTGCAGTCCTCCTCTTTTCAGCCTCTGATGAAGAATCCTATTTTAAGAAATTGATCAAGGAAGAAAAGAGTCCCAAGATGCTGCGAACATTCCTAACTAAGGCTCAAGTATTAACCACCAGTCTAGTAGCATTGAGCTAATTTTTCCATATGGATTACTGTTCCTCTGACTGGATGACCAGGCACTGAACCACCAAGAAAGTTCTGTGACTAATCTGAAATGTCTAGAACAGATGACGTTAACCTTCAACTTTGCCAAGCTGAGAAGAGAACGATGTGAATAACAAGCTTTCAGTCGAAATTTTCCTCTCATACCAATCCTGATATCTTTGACTGAAGCTACCATACATGAATACTGTAATTTCCATAAATAGCTCCAAGCTTAGGAGAAGCAAGTAAAAAATAATAATGCAAAGTAATATAAAAGGTTCCTGTTTGCCAGAAAGGAAAAAAAGGAAAACAAGAAAGCTTTTAAAATGTGTTATCTTGCCTGTCCTGTTTGCATTAAAGCATTTTGATGTGCATAATAAATGTTATCTTCAAAATAACTTTTCCAGTCCCTGTATTGAAAGGACTGGTGGGATCATTTTCAAAACCAAAAAGCTGAATTAGTATTCCAAAGCATGCCCTATGTTTATGCAGCATGTCATTTTGGGATAAATGCAATTGTTTGAAAGCAGCACTGCTTTTTGACCAAAAGTGTCCCCTTTCAAAGTTTCAGAAACACAGTGCAAGAGAAATATATCAGAATTTGGTTTGAATAAGAATGCATGGTGTATTCTGCCTTATCATGCCCATCTCCCACTGACTCCACTGGGAGCTACACACATGATGCTAAAGGCAGATTAGAACCATGATTCTTAATATTGGCCTGCCATGGCAATGTATTTAGCATGCGCAAGCATATGATCGCACACACAAAGAAAATGTACATTTAACTAGAATAACTTTCAGAATCCTGTTATTTTGCTCTTCTCTGTATTATAGTCATGTTGCAAATGCCAGACAGAGACTTTTTCAGCTCTTCATTGCCCTCTTCACGTTGAAGGGAAGCTGAGCCATTGTAGGTGACACAATTTTCGTTGCGTATTTTCCAACGTTAAATTGAAAAGCTTCTGCAACCAGTGCTGTCAGGCTTTTCAGGCTTCAAAGACAGGTGTCGTGGCAGCGTGAGAAAAGTATACAAGTTTTCAGCATGGCTCGCTTGAATTTTTGCCTGAAGTCAAATAGCACAAGTTGATTTGCCTGCTGTTTCTTCAGTTTTTATGTGTCTCTGCTTGCTTTGCTGTAATGCAGCTGTATGGCTATCACATAGAACGTGCATTATAATGAATTAGCTCTGCACTCAAAGAACTTAGTACAGTCGTTTCTACTTGGCAAAATGCTATGTTCATTCGTAATGTAGCAAGAGGACGTCAAATTTATTTTACAGTTTTGGTTCAGTACACAGTCGCTCAACCTATCTCCAATTAGTCGTGTGGTGACAGAGCAGCCCAGAGAGGTGGCAACAGTGGCAGCTGACGTGCTTTGCTCTACAAGCTGCTGTGCAGCCCTGCTTTTTATAGTTCCTGAGAGAGGCCTGTGTCCTCCACCTCGTGTGATGCACAGCCTCCTGCACATCTGGCTCTCTGGAAAGGACAGATTTTCTACCTGTGTGCAGAAGCATTCCCTCCAGGGGGGCTTGGGACCTCCAAGTGCACAGTAGGCCCATTGAGTGGCTAGAGAAGGGATGCCATGTGCAGCCCTCCTCTAAGGTAAAGTGAGTGAGTTATCCAGCTAGGAAGAATGATCATCTCTAATTTAGCAAGTTGAGAAATATGGTGACAAGTTGGTGAGGTAGAATATAAGGGAGCAGGCTGGGAAGACTACTCCAAGCTCTCTAATCCATTTCATGATTTAGCCAACTCTGTACCTACTCTGAGATTGCAAAACTTAAAAATCACAAAAAAGCTTTAGAACCAAAGCTCGATGTACATGAACTGCATCTGCATTGTGGCTTCAAGCTCCATATTTTAATGAGATAGTCTTGGTGTTGGTCGATTAAGCCTTAAGGGCAGGATCCAGTTCACAACTGAGTCAGCCAAATGTAGATGACTTTACAAAGGGTGTTGATTCAGTGGTCCACTTACAAGTACTCGGTGATATTTAAGATGCTCTAGCATATACTGCCTACCCTCCATGTCTTATACCAGCAGGATGACACTTGCCTGTCTCATGCCATATGAGACCACTCCATGTGGATGTCTCAGCTAGTATATGTTTTTTCAGGCATGTGGGATAAGTTGTGCCCCAAAGTCTGCAAAGATTTAGAAGTTGCTTCAATGGCCCATAGCTGGATGCCCAACACTGAGGATATCAGACTTATCCATAAAGGGGCAGCACAACAGACCTGCAGAGTGGCACTTGGAGGTCAAGTGGGTTACCTTAGGGCATCTCAGATGACAGATAACCTTCATTAGGTGACTGAGAACCACCCTCATTGTTTTGACTGCTATACTCTTGTTGGAGTCTTACCTCAAAAATTCTAACTACAACCTTCTTTCTTGTAACATAAAAATATTTTTTCATTAGAAATTTTATTAATTAAATTCTTTAGTAGACAGGAGAAAAAAATTGAAGTTTGTTGCATGACAATAATAAAGACTTCAAACCGAATCCTGGACACTTTATTCAGAAAAAAAAACCAAAACCCAAAAAATCTTCCATTGACATGTACAGAAGTTTCTTTCAGAATAAAGTGTGATAATGTGTACCACTCCTGTTCTAAAAATAAGACATTTCCTTGCACAAATATTTGTCGGTTTTACAGATTATTTTTACAGTGTTTAAAGATTTTGAAATGAACTTTAGAATAGGAAAGCCACACATAGATCTGTTTGGTATTTGGGTTAGTTACTTTCTCCAGCTTCCCTTAAAGTATAAATCATCAGTTGTGAGCATTTTACTGTACACTTGAATTTGTGGCAATGTGGTGGAATGATTTGTTTGCATCTATAAAAGTAATTGTTGCAGACGTCAACTTGTATTTACAAATGTTAAGTATTGTTATAAAATTGTGAATTATATAAGTAAAGCTTGCACCATTTGAAATATCGGTTCTGTGCTAGTCATTGATCATTTCAATATGGACTTTTCCTTGATTCACTACCCTATAGAATACTATTAAGCAGTTGAAATCTTGCAAATACTGCGATATTAAACCTCATTCAGCAGTAAGTCAAACCTGTGTTCTACATCAGTAGGTTAAGAGTTTATAGTTCAAAAATGTATTAAATACAAAGACGGTGGGGGAAGTAATGTTTTCATTAGACAAGATGCTATAACTGGAAACAGTGAAAAAGTATGCCTACTGTTTTCAGGTATTTCAGCTTGTCTAATAGAAGATATTACCTCTCCATAGGTATCTTGCATCTCTTATATCTTTAGACTAGCGTGGTTACACTGACGTTACTACTAATTTAGAAAATGCTGTTGTAATAGATGATGCAGAAAAAATAATCTTTATCAGTGCCACATAGAAAAGAACATCAAGGTATGACTGAGTACATGCTATTGATCGATTCAGATATAACATGACTTTGCAGTGTGACCTTGACCATCTGTGTAAGGTGCTTGTTAGCAAACCAGTAAAACTGGCCTTTCAGTGCCCTGATATTATTACAATAACATTTGCACACCTCATTAGTTTAAAACACCCCCAAGGTCTGAAATGCACAGAACGTAAAGCTAGTGCTGCTATTTGATTTTTTGGGCAAGTAGTCTTTATCAGAAAGCCACATTCAGTCCTACCCGCATCCGCCCATCAAATTCTACCTTGAAAATACATCTCTCATTATTTGGCAGGTAAAGTAGGCACAGCAATTAAAGAAACTCTTATTTATTCTATGTAAAGTAGATAGGAGGGAAAGGACAACATAGTAAACAAAAGGTAGTAGGCATTCCCATTATTTTTAATTGCATTGTTTCACACTGGCAGATCTCACTCAATTGCTGCTTCTTTTAAAGCAATCACAGCAAGAAGCACTGTCTTACTCTATAAAAAAATTGCATTGTAAGAGATGTTCCTTGCTATATTTTGCCCTAAATCAGTAAGATCAGAATGTGTAGAAAGAGAAGTGGATGGGGAGAGAACCGATGTGGTTCATCCAAGCCACCCAACAGATCCCTGCCAGAACCCAAGTCTTCTGAGTCCTAGCTTGGTGGTCCCTGCACTGGATGGGATTGCTGCTTCTTGCGTCTACCAAGGATGGTATTGAACCCCACTGCTTCCCTTCTCAGCGTTCCCTCACAGAACTCGTGGGGAGGAGGGCTGAAGTTTATTTAGCCTTTAACAAGAAAAATAAGGCATCTGTCACTTTGCTTTGCTATACAGAGACAGTTGAAATGTTTTTTTGTAGCAGCCCTGTCAGTGATGAAGTACAGACAGAAGCACAGTGTCTGGGTTTTGGGAGGAGCAGGCTGACCTGGCCTCCTCTGTGCCTGTCTGGTTTGTGTCCCTCTCCAGAATTATTGTTTCCTGGTGTAACTTTAATTGTATGCCTTTGGCTTGGGATTTATAGGAAAGGTTGAGTCAGAAGAGACAAAAGTGACTAACTCCAGTCTTTGAAAAAAAATATTGCTTTTGAGATGCAGCAAGCACATGTAACTGAAGCTTGTAAGGACAATCCACAAATGCAGGAAGCTGGACTTGGTTTTATTTCTAGCTAGCAGCTGGCTAAATCACAGTCAGGAGATGTAGTACTTTTCACCTTGGTTTATTTGTAACAATTCTTGTGAAAAAAAGATATGTAGAAAGACCCAGATTTTGTCTTTTCCTCTCACGGGAACAAAAAGCCTATGTGAGGGAGGAACATTTGATTAATCTGCCCAAAATACTGCCAAAAATCAAGATCTACTGCAAAGAGAGGGCAGGACCCCTTCTCCCTGCTCTTCTCCCTCCCTCTGGCAGACAGGTGGCTGAGATTAAGCTGATTTAACTGGGGCTAGGAATACAAAAAATGTTGCAAGCTGCTGGTAATACTCAGTAGTTTTCCTCTGAAGACACAGACTGTGTATGGGCAAGGGCATTGCACTGTCTCACTTCAGTGATTATGGAGCATAATTAATGCTGTAGCTCAGTGGTCTTCTCAGTGCCCAGCTCATACGCATCAGGATGATAATAGTTTTTTTATGAACACCCCGGATTTATAAGTCCTTGGCGATCCTTAGCTGTGTAGTGGTCATAACTATGTGCTCGAGAAATGCAGCAATCTGCTGTTGTCATCCTCAGATTTCTCTGGGCATTTATACTTATATATAGGTCAAGGAACCAGGTAGTCAGAGTTTGACTTTGGAAGTGATCGTTGTGGACACTTCTCTATGCTATGTGGTTCCTTAGCTGAAGTAACAGCCGTAATGCATCGATGGCCTCCAACACTGAATTACTGCTGAGGGATTATGGCCCAAGGAGGCATGTCCAAAGCAGAGAATAACATAAGAAGGAGATGGTGGGAGGCGTGGTGTTCTGGGAATACACTTGAAAGTGAAACATTTCTGCAGTACTTAGGAACCTGACTCTCTCTTTAAGGAAACACTAGCACTTCCCTGTTCCCAAACTGTGTTGAATTTAATCTGGGACCTTTCTCTCACATTGAAGTAAATGAACTATACAATTTTCTCCACTCACATTACACAAAGATCCATTCTGCCATCCTTGTACAGAGGTGGATTCTGGGCAGTTACCACTCTGTAATGTAAATTCAATCAAAGGGTGACATTAATGACAAGTATTTTGTCTAGAACTGGCTATGAGTATGAATTACATGAAGTAATTTAAAATACTACTAGAAAGTGTAGTTTTACATAATGATTGCTGAAGTCTGAATCCACACAATGCGAAAACGAAAAATGTGACCTTGTTTTCCCAATGTGACCTTGGTTTCCCAATCACATAGTGTTCAATAATGTGATAGTATGGTTTACGCAGGGAATGCAAGATCCACTTTTCAAGACAGGTTTTGCTTGTTTTCAGTGTCACTCACCAACCAAAAATGTTTTGGTGCTTCTTTTTCATGCAGCATGTAAAGTCGGTATCAGCTTAATACTGTTCTAGTCTGTGCGTATTGTTTAGATTCATACTAAAAGACCTTGCAGAATCTGCACTGTTTATTCCAAGGGGAAAATATGTGTTTCCTCAGCATCATGTTTCTATGTTCTCACTAAAATGTATGTAGCCTTTTAGTAACTATGCATTCTAAACCCCAAGAAAGCAAATCATTCAAGCTGTGCATCTGAAATTACATAGACAGTAACCATGCTATGTTAGAGGATATGCTTACTTACTGAAGTCAAAAGTGCAAATTATACCTTGCATTATCCCACACTCATTTGCATTGTGTAGGTTCAACCTTTATTCATGCTTGAATTTTAGTATATACTGCACTAATGTCTTTCATTTAAAACAAAATAAAATTTATATGCATTCTTGGGTAGTTTTTATGTTTATAATTTATGAAGTTGATAAATCTTCTGAAATGTATAAGCCAAATTACAGTGTAAATAGTATAACTTTCCAGAAGGATTTCTGTTCATGCATTTTCATTTAAATGTGCTAACACTACCCATGAACTTTTGGTAAAATGTGTGTTATTCAGTCAGTAGATGGCATGTTACTTTTCAGACTTATTCTGCATACTTCTCCTTTACAGTTCTACTTCTTTCATTATAGGAAGCTCCATATGTTATGTTCAAGAAAAACCATGATACATTTGAAGGGAATGACAAGTTTGAAGGATACTGTGTAGATCTGGCGTCAGAAATTGCAAAACATATTGGTATCAAGTACAAAATTGCCATTGTTCCTGATGGAAAATATGGAGCAAGGGATCCAGAGACAAAAATCTGGAATGGGATGGTGGGAGAACTTGTTTATGGGGTAAGCATACCAATTTTTGAAGCAGGATTTGATTTATCACAGTATTAGTCATTAAATAGGAAGTATATGTGCATTTTATTTAACCTTGGGGTCACAGAAAAGAAGCAGAATTCTGTTTCAGATCTCTGTGCTTTCATTTATTTTCAAAAGGAAATCAAATAGTTTCATGCAAATTCTACTATTTATTCAACTAGTAGCTTGCAATGTTAAAACATCCATAGTTTGCACATCCCTTAAAAATTCATTAATGTTAGAACTAATGCTAGAGACCGTCTGTTTCTGATACATCGTAAAACTTACTGGGGAAGAATATCACTCATTTATTCATTTTCATGGAATGCTGGACAGATCTTTTAAAACAGATAGGACTCTTGGTCTAGTTTGAAAAATGGAGAATCCGCCATCATATATTAAACATACATAAAGAACCACTACAGACAAGTACACAATTAGGCAATTCTGATTTAAGACAGACTTTTAAGATGAACGTAATAAAATTTAAGAGCAAACTTGGTAAGTTCAGCGACTAAGAGCATAATGTTATACAGTGATCTGGAGAAGGATTCTTCAGAATAGCATAACAGTTAACAATTTTGTTGACACATAAATTTGTAATATTTAATGAAAATAGTTCCAACAAACCCAAACAAATATTTGCAATACCTGGTGTTACCAAAAGTGGCAAAACTCAGCCCTGTGCTTGCTGACTACTGCAGTTGCTAGCATCTGCACTGAAAACAGGTCAAAATTCTTAGAGGAACTTTTCATTTCAGTGATGGAGTAAAAAAACATCCTAAAGCTATTTAGGTGAGAACTTCCTGCCAAAGAACTCATAACATGCCTCAACCTCCCTATGAAATGCTGCTGCATACCAGCTGGTCCATCCACAGTTGCCGTTTTTGCAGTTCCAGTGACGGTTAGGGCCATGTGTGGCAAAGGCGTGTGGTCTTTTCTGGCAGCTCCATTTCTTTTCCATACTGTCAGCTAAGTATAGCTGAAAAATTTTTGTCAAAGTCTTCTCTTTAGCATCAGTTCAAGGGACTCCTCAACATGAAATAGACTGTGTGCTGTAGGAGTGTGTGCTGTAGAGTGTGGGAAAGGGTGCCCCAGGGTTTTGTGGATTTCCCCTCCACGTGGCAGTGGGAAGGTTATACCAGCCTCACAAAACCCTGTATGCTCTTGGAAGTTCTTGGAGGAATGAACTTCACTTGTTGCTTTAAAGAGTGGAAAAGCTGAATGATGCCCAAGTACGTATATCCTCTTCAGTGGCTTGGAAGCAGCTCAACTCTCAGGGTTTTAAAAGTCAAGGTTATTTCAGACTCATTCTATCAAAATGGAGGCAAATCCTTGTCTGACTTTTAATCACGGTAGCCATCACACGGATGGCAATGGCTATGCACTGTTTTACACCAACAGTTTTTTTTAAAACATCTGAGAACTTTTATATATTGTGAGAAAATTCCCTTCCCCACATACAGAGTTTTAATAGCAGAGTTTCCGTGGCCTATCATCTAGTTGAAAATTATAGAGGAAACTTGAAATTACACTTTAGTTTCCAGTTTGGTTTTTTTTTTCTTTTATTTATCTTGAAAAATTTACCTCCTCAAACCCAAACTGCCCTAGTGGTAGTCTGAAATACAAATTGCTGTTAGGAAGCTCACACAGAGGTTCATGCCAGTACAGGAATATGACCCGTGGCTGTTAACACAGCTGAAAGCAACAAAGCTCACAGGCATAAGGAACCTGTGGCAAATCACCTGCACAAAGAGGACTTCCCAGAATACATGGCCAACACTTCATCTTCTGTGATGGAAAACAGTGAGGTGAAGGCTCTTTGAAGGTTTGATGGCCAAGTTTAAAAGCTCCTGCACAATTATCCATTCAGAAGGCTGCAGTCTGATTGTGGTTCTGGGATCGAGCTCTGGGAATGAGCCACAGCAAAGCTCTTGAAGCTGCATTTTTGTTGAAAGAACAAACAGAAGTCCACTGTTGCCCAGTATATTTCCTGTACTGCCCGAAGGCTCCCGTAGGCAATATCTATCCCAGTATGTCTGTGGTACCAAGGATTGTTCCTGGGCACTGGAACTTGCTTGTCTAACTGTTAAACTGCATCAATGGTCCCTGCTGTATTTTTGGCCCATAATTAGTCTCCAAAATAATTTAGGAGGCCGGTTGGACGCTAGCATGGGAGAGAGATCATTTCCTATAAGCAGCTTGAATGTAGCCATCCTGATTTAGAAGTTAAATAACGTTCATGATCGCAACACAGACTGTCCTGTGCCAGCTGGCCCTAAGGCCAAGAGCTACTGCAAGCATGTTTAATGTACTTTTACAGGGGTAGCTTTAAAGGAAATTGTCCTTCCTGTTAACTTATAAAAGTTTGCTGCTTAAGATTTCCATAGGGAATCCATGAAGAGCATCCTCCCTGCAACTTCTTTGACTCCTTGCCAGGTGATTTACAGAACATCAGGTTTCCTGGCCTATTCCATATAGAGAAAGCAGAAAAATCACTCAGCCAGAGACTTTCCTGCAAAACTGTGTTATAAGAGGATGTTCATCTTCTCTGGTAGATCCCCAAATCAGAAACAAGTGCTCTGAGTAGTTGGCTGTGCTTCAAGCAAGGCTTTTTGTGTGCAGCCAGGATTGGGACAGAATTTGCAACTGAATTAGCAAGTTAAGGAGACAATCTATTTGGGAAACATTTTACAGCTTCTGATTCCCAACCACATTAAGGGATTAACAGACGGTTTTATGCTGGCCACTGAGATAGGTTGATCCTTTTCTGTGCCACACGAAAGGCTCCCGTCCTCTCCTGCTCATTACACCATACCCCAATGCCACTTAGCCCTATCCGTGTTACTGAGTGTGGACATGTGCCAGTTTTATCCCATGTCCCCTTAAGACTCATATGCACTGCTGGTTGTTCTGGTAGCTGGACACCTTCAGATACTGCACAGAGTAGCTCGGTTGTCACCTAAACTAGGTAATTGATTTTTCTATCCTGTCCCAGGAGAAACAGTGTATAAAATACTGTGCTGTACAGTTTTGCTATGACTGTACAGGAGGTCGGGGGAGTGTGTGTTTATTTTCCTGGGGTTTTTTAAACGCTGTTAAAAACTACCAGGAAATCTTGGTCATTTGTCTCTGATCTATCCGAATGCCAGCTGCAGTAGTCCATGTGAGGCTCTATAACCCTTGATATCAACCTCGCAGAAGGAATGCTGGCTGGGGATGAAATACCGTAAAGCACGTGGAACAGATGTTTCCAAATGCACCAACTATGCAACTATTGGAGTCAGCTCCAATTAAATATTCATTCTCCTGACACAGAATGCTATTCTTTCACTGCTTAACACAAAAGGTCACAACTCATTTCTGTTTAAAATCTGAGAAGCCATGAGCTTCTGAAGTTGAAATCACTTCCTGCATGATTTTTCTCAGATAGGTTTACCACCTTCATACAAGTTGTACCAAAGATAGATTTTATTCACAAGGTTATAATAATATGTTCTGGGAGAGAAAAAGTCTCTTGCCATCAGACCCAACCTTGCCCCACTGCATAACATCGGAAGGATCCAGAATCCGTCTGTACTTGGTAGTGGTGCAGCCTTGATGAAAATGCTATTACAGATACAGTTGCTTCAAGAGTGAAGTCTCATTAGCCTTTGTCAAAACAGATTTCACTGGCAACAAAATCATGAATTGTTCGCACCATTGTTGTAGTGTTAATCATTTAAATTCATAATTATATGGTGTGTATTAACTGGGCAAAGCACAAATGCTGATGATTGTAATGCACAGCTATTGTCATTATTTAGCTTTCCACAGCTAAGAGTTTATGTAAGCCTTAATGTGGCACACAGTAGTCTTACGAAAATAATAAATAATATGATCAGACTGGGAAAGCTGCACTTTTTCCAGTTATTTGGCATCTAATTGTAATCAGCTGTGCATTGTCGCTTTACATTCATTGGCATGAAACAGGTTTATCTACATTATGAATAATCTGACATTAGATCACTATTGCAATGAAAAGGGATAAGTTCCTATTTCTGCTTTTTAACTCCTTTAATAAGTGCAGGCAGCTAGTTCTGATCTAGTGCTAGTTCTGTGTGTACTCTACAAGCATTTAAATTTGGTAAGATGAATCTTATCCAGTGTTTCACATACAAGAAGAAGTGTGCTAATTAGGTCTTTAAAATCTCCACTATTTGCACTAAAATGGTGCTGTCACTTTTCCATCTCACATCATAAAATCTAACAGCCCTCAGGGATCCTTGTTTTAATCCCAGCAGCAATCTGCAGAGACAAAAAAATGAAGTGTTAGCCGACACTTTTGAATGCCCATGACCAGGTCTATCATTTATGCTGTGTTAATGAAGATATCACAATGTGACAAATACAAAGAAGATTAGCAGTAGTAGAAGACAGTTCTCTGAGTCTTTCAGTTAATTCATTTCAAGGGCTTCACATAAGGTGTTCATAGTGGCTGAAATTTAGGAATAGAAAGACATTGACTCTAAGGAAGGAAACCACCCTTCTAGAAAAAAGGAATTTATGAACGACAGGAAATAAAAAAATATGCAGGAATGCCAGTAGTCCAAACTTTAGACTACAGAAACCAAATTTACTTTACAATTTTCAGGATATTTATAAATATATTTTACACGTTACTTTTCTTTGTATAGCACTTATCTTCATAAAATACCAATTTCAGTCAGACTTACATAATCACAAGACTTCAAGTAGCCAAAATTTTTAGAATGCCTTGTATTACAAAATGTACATTAAAATTCAGAGAATTAGCAATTTTATCATAATGTTTACCCAAGATGTTAGCACCAGAGGTAGTCTGATATGCTTGCAAAATTATGATTTTAAATGTGTTGCTGAAACTACAATATCTTTACATAAAATTGTGATGTGTTTGCATCACAACTATTTCAGAATGACAGATATAAACTGATGATTAATATATAGGAATCCTAATAAAAATTTGCATTTTTGAGCCACTGCACTGGAATGAGTCAGTTCTTCTGAATTATTCAAAATTATAGAGCTACCAAAAAGGTTTTAATTTTAACTACATAAAATTAGAATTTAAATTAAATTCTATAAAAGATATATAGCTCAGTATAACGTAGTGTATAAAATAACAAAATCATATTATTTTAAATGCATTTTTCTCTTTCAAGAGATGACAAAAAAGCCTACATTTCCATTTCTTTTTATCACACAAACTATTTATGTAACACTTGGATTGAACTCTTTAAGCATACCCTTAATTTTCAGCAGGTTTAATGTCATTGAAATTCATGGGATTTAAATATATCGTGTATTTTACTGACTATGTATGTCCTTAAGAAAATCCTAAAAGACAAACATGCTTAAATGCTTTGCTAAACTATGGGCTATGTACTGTATCTGAAGATGCTACCCTGTAAGATTAATTTCAGCCAACTAAGTATTTAGAAAATAAAACTATGACAGTTTTGTTATGGAGATTTATGAATAGCTCTTAATTGTGCCTGTGAAGATGACTGGGCCTGGGGTGGAGTCAATATAGGCAGATAGTCTGGTATATTGAGGCCTGAAGCAGAGTAATGCCACTGCAGAAGGCAGGTGGTGAGTCCACCTTATTTACAGCCAACACCAAGTGTTCTCAAAATACACTCAGTTACCCTCCATAGCCTATAAGCTCTATAGAAGTCCACACTGGTCACAGAACGTGGGCTCTACTCTGTGAACCCACCTAGATACAGCACCACAATGATGAACAGGAGAAAGGTTTCAGCAACTTCTGCATCTGTGCACCTCCCACTGGTGCACCTTTTGTCTCAGTTCCTCTTATAGTTCTCACCTTAAGTACTGCTGTAATGACAGCTTTGGCGTACAAGGCAAGGCAAGGAGCAAACCTTGATGTAATGTTGAGTCCCCAGTGACAGAAATGACCCATTAGCACAGTTGCAATACCTTACAGCTCATGCAGACATCTTGGTTGGTAGCCATAGTCGCCATCATCATCAGTAACGATTCATTCAAGACTGGCATCTTCATTTTAAAAACATATTAGAGAAACATATTAAAAATTATTCCTGTTTCCAATGGGAATGGATTCAGCACACTTTTTATCCTTTTATTGCATGATTTTGCACAATTACTTTCTGTATAGCTGCCTTTTTTCACTGTTTAAAATCTGATTCATTCGCACTGAAATCCCTTTCCCCCAAGACAACCACATGCAGTTTTGTGGCATCATGGCAATAGTGAATCAGCTTTGCTGCTTCATGCTATTTGGAACTTCCCTGAGCCTATGGGCTGGCTTCCCTCGAAGAGTGATTGTATCTTATGAAAATATGACAATAAATGACTGTTCTTGAGATCTTATAAAATAATCTCAAGGCATTCAGTGACAATAGAATCATTCTCATTTTTCATTCTTCCTTGAATTCCCTTACTTTAAATCTAAATTAATACCTGAAGTGATCTACCTACACTCCTGCCCACCTCTGTAAGATTTACGAGTCTTCTACTTAGCAAAAAAAGTAAGTATTTCTATAATTCTGTAAAATGAAAACCTACAATATGTATGTTTTACTAAAAGCATATTGTGTAAATACAGACTGTGACAGAAAGAAACAGAAAGATGGTATAAAGAACATTTAAGTCACAGTGTCACGATGTTAATGACATACCTTTGGAATTAGCTGCTTGGCTGAGTGTATAAGTCAACTCCAATTAATCTATACATCTATATTTCTTTTTTCTTTATAGAAAGCAGAGATTGCTGTTGCGCCTCTGACCATCACTTTGGTACGAGAAGAGGTCATTGATTTTTCTAAGCCTTTTATGAGTTTGGGGATATCCATTATGATCAAAAAGCCCCAGAAATCTAAACCAGGAGTGTTTTCCTTCTTGGACCCTTTGGCATATGAGATCTGGATGTGCATAGTCTTTGCCTACATTGGTGTTAGTGTGGTCCTGTTCCTAGTTAGCAGGTTTAGCCCATATGAGTGGCACACAGAAGAACCAGAGGATGGGAAAGAAGGACCCAGTGACCAGCCTCCCAATGAGTTTGGCATATTCAACAGCCTCTGGTTTTCCCTGGGTGCCTTTATGCAACAAGGATGTGATATTTCCCCAAGGTTTGTGTCAAATATTTTTACATTTGTGTTTTGTCTTCAACACTGGAGCATAAAATCTTCCTTTCTTTATTTTCCTGACAGTGTTTTGAAGTTCATTCTTTAGGAAGCCTTTTCATTTTTTTTTTCTTTTTTAATAGCTATGATAAGGGCATCAGAGAATCTGCTTTGAATTTCAGTCATTACTGTTATTTTGCATATGTCAACGTGCATAAACCACAAACAGCTCTCAGAAACAGCAGGTATACACAGGGGCAACTTCACTGAGTTGAGTTCAGAGGAACTGTGTTGTTGCTAAATCAGTTCCATTGTATTACAATTATGAAATGCACACTACTGGGCTGAATATTTGCCTTGCATGAATGAATGTCCCATTTCTGATCCCTATCAAATTCTACAGCACTGCTTCCAGAATATCCAGAATATCTATGAGAGGGAAAATATTTGACCATCTGTTTCTGAGAATCCACGCTGTATGGCTAAGCTATGCCTCACGGAGTGGGTGCCTCAGATGTAATGTATGATCACAGTCCTGAATTTCTCAGCCTTTTAGATGTTCTGGGACATTACTGTGCAGTAACTACAACTTCTTAATTAAACATTATGACCCAATAATTCCAACTTGAATGCTTCATTTTAGCCATTAACAGTGAGATTTTGAGAGTGTTCAGCTTTGGCCTAGGTCTGCTATTATTGAAGTTAGCAATAAAACTGCTACTGATTAAGACTGGATGTACATTACTCCTCAACAGCCTTCTCATCAAATTACAGGTATTAAAATGTAAAATACAATTTTTTAATTGGCATAAATATCTCTGTTAACACAAAATGCTTGCTTCTTAAATAAGAAAAGTGTGAAAGTTCAGATGATTGCATTAGCTTGTCGAATGTTTGAGAAGTTTGGGTGACAGGAACATTTTAATCCTAGAGCCAACATAATCCATGTGCAAAGCCTTTTGTGTCTTTTTCTTTTTTAAGAGGAAACGGAGGAAGCTACTGATTTGCAGCTACCATGCTTTACTTTTGTCTCCAAAGAGCGATTACCTATGCATATTTTTGACAAAATTTTTGCTAGGTTAGGCATTTCCTGAAATAATATGAACACTGGGATTACTGTTCAAGAGAATTCAAACTTCTGTATGTGAGTGATACATATTAATACAGTGAACTCTGTACCGTAAGCACTAAGATTCAAGAGAAAAAGCATTTATTAGTATTTAAAATGCAAATGATCTCCCTTCCATTAACTGTTACTTAATGATACATGTTCAGCAATAATGGTGCCTTCTTTCTTTCTCTCTTTGTCTTCATGGCTTAAGAGACAGGAAAATGTGCATTATCTTATTCATGTTTAGATCCCTCTCAGGTCGCATTGTTGGAGGTGTCTGGTGGTTCTTCACGCTCATCATTATTTCATCCTACACTGCTAACCTCGCTGCTTTCTTGACTGTTGAGCGAATGGTCTCGCCCATAGAAAGTGCAGAAGACCTTGCCAAACAAACCGAAATTGCTTATGGGACACTGGACTCAGGGTCAACCAAAGAGTTCTTCAGAGTAAGTTGGCATGTCGATTAGAGCAGCTCTGCCTACCAGCTGCTCGTATGAGATGCTTGAAAGGGTGAAATAATGTTACTTTGCAATTATATGTAATACAGTTTGTAACTCCTGCAATACTTTAGCTACATTTTTACCCCCACAACAGCATTTGTTAGAGTTTTCAGTTATTTTAATTTGTGGAAAGCTTATTGATCCTGTCACATTGGGCAAAAGAGGTGCCCTGAGGGATACTGAAGCCAATGATAATTAAAGCAGCATTGCAATATTGATTCATCTGAAACTACAGTACTGAAATGATGTGCAGCATTGAAAGCCTATGATGGTGACATGGAGTCTTGTAGGTTTTATTTCTACTTATGGATTTGGCTGTATGCATTTTGCTTTAGGGTCTTGGGTGGTGGGCAGGAAATGCATTTTTTAATTTGCTGACTTTCATATGAATAATAAAGAGAAAATATAACTCCGGGGGATGTGGTTGGAGCATTAAGAAATAGCCTAAATAGCCATTCATATGTCTGTCCTCTCTGTATTGATTAATTCATTTTCATTTGCTTTCCTGTGTTAGTGTGGTTGGTATGTAATCCTCATCCTTTGCCAGCTGGAAAACAGGGAGTCTGGACATCACAAAGAGTACATAATAAACAGTCCTTCCTGCTTTATTTCATGTCTCTGGCAGATGAAAGTTAAGCCTAGCTGACTGAACGTTTGTGAGTTTAGGGTTTGAACATGGCTTTAAATAAATTCTGTGAGCCAGTAATCCCTCTTTGCAAATTACACAGTTTAGGAGCATTATTTATCTGAAAGGTGTAGTTTAATGCATTTTTAGAAGGAAGATAGAGTGATATTTTCTTCTTATTGTCTAATTGAAAGGGGACTGTTCTGTGGTGGGTACTCTTACACACTTTGACTGTTTTCAGTTTGGCCAAACTGTGAATCATTAACAAAATTATGGATGGGATTAGTGAACTATAGACAGTATCAATTCAAGGGCAGCTGCTCAGTGACCCCCAAAAAGTCTGTGATGGAATAACATTTTTATTGCAGGAGATACCCCCATAGAGGAACTTGCAAATATTTACTGTTAGTTGTAATAAGATTATATCTTACAAGATATAAATGGCACTTAACCAACACACAGTGGTTGAGCCTTCACATAATGAAGCTGTCTAAGCAGTTTAGTCTAGGCTAGTTTTCTAGATTTCTTCTGTACACACTGGGAAAAGAAAAGCACCCCTGTGCATAATGTATGGGACAAGTGTGTTATGTTGAAATAAATCACCATTTAATGCATCTCCCTCTTTGCATCAGCTGTACAGGGATCCCACTGAAATGGCTAGGGTGCTTGGTATCCCGTTTTTTAGTGAATACAGTTCAGTGACAGGTTTCTAACTACACTTATCATCTTCTATAGCCAGGGTGTTGGTATACACCGAAATATGACACTACAGATGCTCTCTGGGAGTCTTATTTTTCACCCCAAGTGGCAGAACTCTGTGATCCCTAGAAGCCTTGATTTCACATCAGATGTCTACAAAAATGGTGGCATTAAGATATAAGAGGCTTGTCTGAGAACTGAAATATTTTGGTCTTGAGATTTCCTATTTTCTTGAAAAGAGTGTAATCCCTCAGTATTCACTATTTATATTAATCTGTGCTTAACCCATAGATTCTTATTTAACTCCATTTGCGGAAAGTTAGGTATTTAATTCTGAGAATTCCAGTTTCAGTCCATCACAAGCTGAGGTGGTAACCACAGTATATGTGTACGAATAGTTCTTTCGACAAGAATGAAGCTGTGAGGATAGTTAAAAACATGATGCTGAGGACCAGCCAGATTTATTCAACTTTGCATTTATTAACTTGTTGCATTTTCAAGAGTATCCAATGCTTGCAATTTTTTTTAGGTGACGATGCAAAGATGTTTCCCAAGGAAATAGTAAAGAACGAAGGAATGGGGTTGTTTTCTTAAGACTTTCAAATCACTTGTACAAGCCATTGTTTTGAAGTAATGAGGTCAGGTCTTTTGACATAAAAACATTCTTGGTCACAAAAATTTCTCTTTTAAATTATCCTGTAAACACAGATACTTTTTTGTTTGAATCAATATTTCATGTAAGATCTGTCCTTAAAGAGAATATCCTTTCTCTGTCTATAATGACAGCTATTCTTTCACTATAATCCTAAAGCATTAAGAGAAAAAAGAAGGAAGATCAGTGTTGTCTTTACATTTTTTCCTTTATTTCAAAATACAAAGGGAAACATTAAAAGTAACTACAAATAACAAATATAGTTGCATAAACAAAATGTGAAGCTTATCAAGATTTAGACTGTGTTGATAACTTTTTTAAAAATGGTGCAATTCAGACCCTGTTATCAAAGAATTTCTAATCTCTGCAACAGTACAGTGATTGTTAGTGATATTGTATGTTGTATTTCTAAAAATATTCTTCAGAAAACAGGGGCAACGATAAAATATCATTGACAGACAGTATTTGCACAAACACTGTTTGCATAATACATAAATTAAGACCTAGCCTGAAACAACAGTGCAAGAAGACTTGTTTGCGAAGTCTAACATTTGGCATGGTTGGAAGCAAACATCATCAGTTTTGGGCTTAGAGTCGTGTAATTTTTCTGTCAGTGATTGCTGTCTGGCTGAAGATGAGCCTTCAGGGCATTTTCTCATCATTTGGTCATTTATGATCACAATGTCAGAAACTCTGAACAGCTATTCAGTCTGGTTTGATTCCGGATTGAAAACAGAAAAGGGAAAAGTTATTTTAAAGCCAACATAATAAAAAAAAAACAAAAAAGAAGGCTTTCTTGCTATTAGTTAATTACTCTTATTTTCTATTTTGTAGACAGTGAGAGTTGCATTTTCTGAGCAGCTTGCTCAAGACGGAAAGAACTCAGTTTTAGCAGTCCTACTCAGAAAAACCCTAAATTAAAATTATCCTAGCCTGGCTGACTGCAGGGGAAAGCTGCAATGTTTCCTCATATGATAATAAGGAATATCTGTTGGTTCGCTCTTCAATTTTCACTCTGAGTTGACAAGTAGAAATTGAATGTTAACAACTGAAAGTTTGGGAGAAGAAAATGTTCTTACAGAGCAGATGCCTTGTTAGACTTTCCATTTTTTTTATCTCTTGATGGGCAAAGGAAACTAGATCCTAAAAAAATAGATTTAAATGCAACCTTTTTCAGATGATTTAGGGCATTTCTTCCTCTTACTAATAGAGCTATTTTATGTGTTGTGTGGTTTTCGTTTTGAAGGAAAGTGACCTATTATATGTTTACACTATAAAGAATCTGATTGTATGGATGTTAAGACGTAAGATATGATTGGAAGTGAAGGCAGACAAAGACAAGCAAATATTACTGAAATGATGCCTGATTTATTACTGTTCTCTTCCATGTTTTTTCTTTCTGTAAATTTAAATCCATGAAATTACATCAGTGTAAAGCAAAAAGAATGCATGCGTGTCTTGGCTTACGCTCTGCTCTCAGCCACTATTATGTCAATGAAAACTAGCTATGACTACAGTGGAAAGAGAGGGTGGCAAGGCAGGATATGATTATGGACATACACAGCTGTTGCTAATATAAATGTTATGTTTGACAGAAAGATAAAGTGATGCATATAGACAAGCTAAAAAAGCAAGGATAATTTATGATGTTCTGCTATATAGTATTTTTATTGAACATTTCTGGTTAAATACCACTTACTTTCAAGTTCTCCCTAACAAATTATTTCCTAAGTAATAATACACTCATTCAGTAATTGGTAAAAAGAAGTGCTTCAGGAAAATTACTCTTACCTATACAAAGGCTCAGTTGCAGGCTTTTTAAAGCCATTGTCAATTTAAATAATACCTAGATTATAGGATTTGATTTGTTTAAATGTTCTAAGGCCCTTTGTTTTGGGGCTTTATAATAATGAATATTTTCCTGGAGTGCAATGAATATTTTCCTACAGTGTAGCAATGGGCTCATAGAACAAATCTTGCTTAGCTAGAATACTCTTGTTGACTCAGATAGCTGACTTGAGCATTGGGTTTAAAATTCCTTTTTGCAGCATGCATAAGAGAAGACAAGTGCCATCTGTTATTAAATAGAAACACTGTACAGTGCTCAGCTGCTGCACTGATGGTTTGCATGTGCATATCCCTGTTGCGGGAGGAAGCAAAGGAGTTGTTGAGTGAATCTAATGAGCATGGGAAGCTTCTCAGCCTGACAGCATTTCCTTCCTCCTTTCCATCAAAATTTTTATTTCTTTTTATTTTTTATTAAGTTTTATTTTTGCTTAAGTCTTTACTTGTGGTTACACTATGCATTCCCAGTCAGGAAAATTTTCAACTCATGCACTCTAAGCCATGAATTCTTGCACATACTTTGAGCAAGCACAGCTCTTATTCAATTACTGGCAGGATCAGAGTCTTTAAAATAAATCCACTGATACTGTGGTTCTGACAACATACCTGATACTTCTTTAAGACAAACACTTAGGACATTTTGTTTCCTTTAATAATATATTTGGTCGAATTTGCTGTTTCCATCTTTTATTGTGAACCATGTCTTGAAATGTTGTGCAGCCTTTCTGAATGTAAATTGAATGAATACTGGAGTCAGAATTATGAAAGCAGAAATCTTATTTAAGCTATTGTGATTTTGATGGTGTAAGAAGCGATTGTTAGAGCTGAGAAATGCTTCAAGGTTCAGCTCAGTATTTATGGGGAGATTATTTTGTTGTTTCTCTTTCCCATACAGGTTTAATGTGGATATCTATTTCACGTAGAATTCCCTAAAACACACTTTATAACACTTTGACTGTGTGAACTGCTTTTATCCAACAATAAATTCAGGTCTTAGCTTTACAGTTATTTTTTTGTGACTGCTAGAGGCTAACTCAACCTAAAAATAATATCTAATTTTATAGTATTGATATTTTTATTTCTTGTTTCTTTTCAAATAATCATGGAATTCAAAGAAAGTCCTTATCAAAATATGATTTTTCCAACACCACTTGTTTGAAAAATTAAGTATGATTAATTTTATTTTGAACAGTGCCATTCTGAAATGTTGCAACATTCTTTTGTTCTAACTTCTTTTTAATTTTCTCCAGAGATCAAAAATAGCAGTGTATGAAAAGATGTGGACCTACATGAAATCAGCTGAGCCATCAGTGTTCACTAGGACTACTGCAGAGGGAGTAGCTCGTGTCCGCAAATCCAAGGGCAAGTTTGCCTTCCTGCTGGAGTCCACCATGAATGAATACATTGAGCAACGAAAGCCATGTGACACCATGAAAGTGGGAGGAAATCTGGATTCGAAAGGCTATGGCGTAGCCACTCCGAAGGGTTCTCCATTAAGGTGGGTGGAATAGTATAACAATATAGAATGTGTTGTTATAGTATTCCACCTTCCCTGATGTCCCTGATATAGCTCTTTTTGTTTTGTGTGTGAACATGGTATGTTACATTTCTTTTCTTCCATTTCATATTTTTTTGGTCAAAAAAGGTAACCATTTCTAATTGCAATATGGATTTAGCAGCTATAGTTGGCGTATCTTTCAAGGCCATATAAAAACCAAACTGGTTGAACACTAGCTACTTGAACTCAGCCTCAATAGAATTAACATCAGCTATTCTATTTCATCATCTTTTTTCACCAAATTCAACCCTGTATAGCAGTATTATGCCTACATTACCTGCATCAGTATCTGCATCAATAATATGCTTACATTTTATGTTTTGTTTATCAATCTTGGCTGATAGTTTCTGAATAAGAAGCTGCTTGTAACATCTTTTTTTCAAATGTCATCACTTGGAAGCAATTAGTCTTTCATTAAAGCAGCTTCATTAAAGTGCTTTTTATTAAAGCACCTTCTTATTTAGAAAAATTAAAAAATAAGCTTGTGTTTCTAGCATTATGCATTTCAGTACTGCCTTCAAACTCACCAGTATTTTCTTTATCACAGAATCAGATGCATTCAGTCAAGTAGAGAGCTTTTGATTCGCAGGCACAATGTCATTTGCTTTTCATTCAAATTGTCAGGATAACAGAAGTTACTAGTTCTGTGTTAAAATTGGTAAAGTTTACCATTGTGTTGTCTTTAAAGTTTGAGGCAAACAAAACTTGCTGGTTTTCCTCTGGTAGATTTGCTAATTTTCTTCAAAGCAAAAGAGCAACTAGCAGACTGAGGGAGTGTGGCTTGTGGAGTCTTACAGCACTAGGGCGTGTGCAGGTGGGTGAGAAGGAATGGCCAGCACCCCTCCACTTCTCAAATTTCACCCATGTGCTCATGATAAGGGATACAACAGGCTCTGATGAAATAGATTCACAGAGGAGACGAAGTGGGTTGAAGGGAGGAGTTGCAAATGCAGATGGAATCATAGTTCTGTGGAGTAAATAACTAAGGAGGTTCCTGTCTACATCCGTGACCACAGAGGAGACATCATTACCACTATGCAGATAACTAGACTCACTCTTAACTCACCAGTTTAACCTGCACATAATACCACATACCTCAGTAGCCTTAACTATATTACACAGATGGGAGCAGGAATATCATCAGAATCATTTCCATCCGCAGCAAAAGAAGATTTGTATGTGCAGGGGAAAATTAGGCCAGTTAGTTCAGTGACAGAATATGAATTTTTGGTCCTTAACATTCAGTACCTCTCAGATTTAAAAACTGCCACCTTCACCACTGAAGAAAGTAGTCAGAGAACATAAAGACACAAGACAGGGAAAATGACAATAATAAAAATACTAATTATAAATAAAAACATGCCCAGAACTCATGAGGTTGTTAAAGATATAAGGCAGCAGATAATAGGAGAGGCTTATCTATTATCTGGGTATATTTTCAAAGCACTTATTTTTTATTTTATGTTTCTAATATATTGCTATCTTTTTCTTGGAGTTTCAGACAACCTAGAAGTAGTAGGCAGCACTGCAGTTTACTGGGGCTGCTTTCCCATAGTAAGGAAGTGCCCATTGTAGACACAGTCCCACTTTACTGTGCCAAAGCTAGGGCAAACTTTTTAGGAATCACTTTAGCTGCTGTCATATAGATCCTAACAGTGGGCCGTTTGCTCTAAGCATGCTTTGTGGTGCTCCTTTGTCCCTCTCACTTTTTTCTGCAGAGTATCAACACCAGCAACTAGAGACAGCCTGTTATAGTGAGCACTAGTAGCCAGTGGAAGTTGGTTTGTGTCAAATTTGGGCTTATTTCAGGTTTGTTCAGTTGGCTAGATAAAAATATAAAGGAGTAACAGGGACGGGACATAAAGCAGTTAGAAGGAAGAGGGCCTAGTGAGACAATTTAATAAGAACAGAGAGGAAGAGCACAACCATGATTGTAAGGACCAAGTGTGAAATCCTGGCTCCATCCCCGCTGAAGACCCAGGTCCCGTGCGTTTCAGTGAGGCCACAGTTTGGTCTAACTGAGGGCCGGCAACTATCATTAGGGTGATGTGATCAAAAGCATTCAGTTTTTCACATCCTACTTTCAAACATGTTTCAGAAAAGGGAATAGGGGAAATCCTACCCAACCTGAAAATTGGACCAAATCTTCTTTCAAGCTGTCTCGACTGGCTGTCCATGTCCATGCCTTCCCCGAGCCCTTCTTTCACATGTGCTAAGCTGCTTGTTCTCCTGCTGCACCCCAGTCCCTCTCCAGCCCCAGTGACAAACCTCAGGCACCACATCAGTGCTGCTTACCTATTAAAAACATTAAGCAACACACTTAATGTTCTGGACAAAAATAAAGGACAAGCAATACCTCACATTCGTACCACCTCTTCCAGGTATGTCTGTAGGAAGCAGTGCTTACTGCAGAGGGGGAAAGCTTCTTACCCCTGTGCTTTTGAACAGAAAAGACTCAGCTGTAAATTTTAACTGCATGCTTCAGTATTTTCGGATTTGTTCAGAATTGTAGAATGTGCTGGTTTTGCTGTTTTGTCTGCATCCCACATTGGTAGTGTTTCTGTTGCTGATCAGATGACTTATGTAACTGCTGCCTGCACAGATAATTGCAAATATTGAACATGCAGTTTGAAGTCCATGAAGGGCAGACTAGCTAAACTCATTAAATAAATTAGTCAAAAGACATAATTTGTTATGGGAGTTGTAAATTCTATATTTTATTTAATAATCGTAATTTCCTATTTGGGTTATGTGTAGACCACCAATTACTTGATGTAGTTCGCAAATAATTGCAAGTAGCATATAAATGTTAAACATTCACACTCTTGGGCTGTTTAGGACTAGGGAAAGATACAAAATTTTTTAATGAATTATTCATATCAAATTATTCACTAAACTCTTTGAACACCTACTTCACGAAAGATATTTTAGTCTTAATCCTCCTCCTACTTACAATGATTATAAATCAGGAGTTTTTTCACTGACAGTGTAGTAACAGCTGCATAAAATTGATGCGAGCATATGGAGAACCAGACCATATATTTTCACACATCTAACACTGACAGAAAGTGGGGCAATCTAAATGAGACTTCTTCCTGTAGCATAGGACTACCAATGGTTCCTGCCATCACATCATCAGGCTCATGTTCATTGAAGAGCACACACCCATCACTTCGCTCATGCAGATGAAATCCACCTGTCAGAGCAATCCAGGGACTGGTCCCTCTGTTGCTCATGACCCTACACATGAGCAGGGTAGTGGATTTTAATTTGAAACTCTTCCTAATTGGGTTCCATGCTACACTCCTGCAGTGTTCAACCAGTACCTATTGGCTGATTGGAATGATTTATTCTCAGTGCCGGTGCAGTATTAGGATTCATGCATATCACTGGATGGAGGAGAATGGGAAATGCCTGATGTGTGTTTCTTTTATGCCCACCGGGCAGCACCATGTTGCACATCATGCGTGTCTCCTTCCTTCCTTCCTTTTCAGTGATATTCATTTCTGTATAATGTTGTAAGAGACTGATATATTTGAGAAGGAACGTGGGATTGAGGGCAAAGGCTCTCATCACAACAAACATTGAGTTTCTCTCCTGGCACTACCCAGCTGTCCTTACTGTTTCCTCCTCCTACCACGGTAGGTATCCTTCCAAAACTGCTGTGTAGTAATCAGTGTGAATTAATGAGTTTTTTCTTCAAAGGTGGTGTTTTCAAATGTGGTTAAGAGAGCACTTCTTGTCTGCTTAGCAAGACCTGCATTTGTAAATGTGTTATCATTAGAAGATGTTCTCGTGGCCAGACTTCTGGCCATTATGGATCACCCCTGGCTCATCTGACTTGCATTAAGCTGTTTCTAGGGGCCAAAACCTGGACATCTTGTACTATGCAAATCCTATGCCTTGCGAGCCTCTGCTTTTCCGTTTTAGATATGTAGGCATCATAAACAAGTTTGGATAGTGATTAACGGGAAAGTTCTCCACTCTAAAGTGATGAAAAAGGAAGTAGGGGCAATATTGTCTTAAAGATACACTACAAGCTTTTTCTACTTTTTGTATCTTGAAGCTGTTTGATGCAAAGGTGAATGGCAGGTTGGACTGAAAAATGAGCAGTTGTTGTCATAGTTTCTGTGACTGTTTTAACAAAAGGACATTTGGCTGTCCTGTCCTTCAGCCAACAGTATGTAGTGTGGATGGGTGAAACCTGCTCTGGTTATGAGTGTCTGGTGAGATACTTTGGGTCCAGCCAGATGAGAATGGCAGTATTAGATCTAGCTAAATAGTAAAAAACCTCTTGTGAATAGATATGTTGATGTATTTTAGAGATTGGTGATGGTTGTTCACCTACACGATGAACAGTGCTATATTAAGTTCCTGCTATTGCAACTACAGTTAATGCTTATAGATACGAATCTGGGATTCTGTATTTCATTATTCAAGTCTCTGTTCTTTTTATGTAGTAAAGAAATAACTCCTGTTTGACTTTAGGAGGAATTCTTTATGTTTTGGAGAGGAAGGCAAAAAGATCCACATGGTGATATCTACTGATTCTTTGCAGTGTGACTGCTGGTGACATGAACTGACTCTTTACACTGACTAAGGTGCCGGTTCTTTATCCATTCTGTGTTTGTATTAACATGAGGTGGGAAGTGCATCAGTGAAGCAGGTGATGCAGATGTAATTTTCTGATCATTCTAGCAGCTTGTGTGAAGTGCAAAGTACAACATGAGTGAAGCTACAGATTTTAGTTTCCATCCCTTGCAAGGGAGCAGTGCCTTGGAGAGTGCTTGGGGTGCAAAAGGCATTCCAACGGTGCCCTGTCAACACTGTAAGGATTCTCCTGTTTTGTATAACTGTGCAATACCTGAAAGAGATTTATCCTAGAAGTGAGAGAGCCGTGGTGAAGGAAACTTTTTGTTGAAGAAGTATGTGAGTTTATGTGAGTAAGGTAAAGATCTGCTATGAAGGGAGTCTTTGTATGCCTGGGCTTTACAAACTACCGTCTTGATCTCAGTGACTTCAGCTAGTCCGTGTTTTCCTCAAGTAAATCTCTAAAATTGCCATTCTCTCATTGCTTGATTTCAGTGTGGTACTACAGCTGACAAAGTTACGTTTGCTATTCAAGGACTTACCCAGTATGGTCCATTAGTTAGAAACATAGTGTTGAAGGAAAACTTGTTTCAGTAATGCATGCTCGATCATACAAAATTTTGCCAGACTTTACATAGGATGGGATATTCTCCATTCTTTTTTTAGATGTGTTTTTCATTGACGTGAAATAAGCTTGGGAAAATAAGGGTAAATCTGATAGTATAATTTCTTCCAATGGGACCATTAAACTTTTCATCAAGTTCTGTCCTTCATATTTTGGAAACCAGAGCGTACAAAGTTTATTGTGGAAGGAATTCCCAGAACATCATTCATTGTCAAAGCTGTTTATTGTGAACTTAATGCATTATTCTGATATATACCCCAGTTCTCTTTTTACTCTGGTTTTGTAGATCAGTGAACTGATAATTCCCAGTAAGCTCTATGGGAAAAGAATCTTCTTGCATTCTATGGTTTCTTACGATTTCTATAAAATTGGATTTGTGTGTACAAAAAATGGGTACGATATTCACATATTCCCTTTGAGTAAGAGGAAAACTAGGAAAAAATATTTGAGCCAAACATTGAACCACCAAAATTATTCACAGAGTCAAATTTTATTTACTACAGAGGACTTCTTCCGCTAGTGTTTTTCAGAGGTTTTGTACTGTGGAAATCCATGAATCTTCACAAAAATAGACTTTTCCCATGAGTGAAACTTCCTTGTGCAAGTTGTATTATATCATAAAGTAAGCATTTCTGTGGACCACTCTTCAGTATACCTTACATTGTTCAGTTTTCAAAGGACTCCATAGATTTTTTTTTTTTAATTCATACCATTGATGTAGCTATTCTAGATAGTGGTGTTTCTATGCATCTGAGATGCATTGTCAGCTCAGTGATGTGTCCCTGTTTCTAGAAAGCTATAGAAATAGGCAAAGGTAATGTACACTTGGGTCATCATGGTGAGGTCTGTGCCCTATGTGCTTTTGAGCATTGTTCTGGCAATTCAGAGAGAAGAATGAGTATCTCCTCTGCTGGCTAGCTGTCCTCCAGCTGGCAACACTGGCATCCAAAGACCTCCCCAGATCATTCTGAAGATTAGCGACCTTCACAGTGAGGAGGGATGCAGAGGAAGCAGGTTCAATTCTTTTTTCACGTGTTTCTCTTCTCCTACCAGAATGGCTGGCCTTGCTCATAATCAATGTGTTATCCACAGAGGCAATCATTTCAGCAAAGCACTGTAGGAGCCAGAAACTGGTGTTATTTATGTTTGATGTAAAGAAGATGTAGAGAAAATTGGTGAATAATGGAGGCTTCAGGATAAAAATGAGTGATGTGAAATTACTGAGTTTGACCTCAATTATTTTAAAGCAAGAGGCAGTGGAGAAAACAAAAATCTCTGCATAGTTATGGAGTAGTCTGTTGATATTTATAACAACAGGATTTTAGTCAGGAGTTTCACTTACCAAGATTATACAACACCATTTCTTTCTGTGATATAAAATTATTTGAAAACTGGAATATGATCTATAATATTTTATGCATATTGTAAACATTATCCTGTTTGACAGATATTGTAGATCATACTGTATGATTTTGCATTATATTCTTCTCTTCACTATAGGCATAACAAGGCTTGAATTACCACCCCATTACCCATTCAGTGTCAGAACTTATAGCCTGGATATTTCTCAATCTGGTCAGATCCTTCAGAGCTTGCTGGGTTTTCTGTCAACTAAAAATAACATTTGCTAGGTGAAAAGGCAGAGAGTGGGCCAATGCTTAGCAAGGAATGTAACAGTCAGGGCTCAAAACAACATTAGTAAAGAGAGAACCTTGCAATGAATGTTAACAAGTTGTTCTTTTAGCTAAGCCTGGGAGGCATACTTAGTTTTGGTTACCTGGATTATTTCTGTCTAAAAACAGAACATCTCTTTTAAAAGTAAAAATAAAGCCTTGAGAAAAGAGACTGGAATCCCAGCTTGCTCTGTTCTCCAGTGATGCCTGTTGGATAAGTTTTATAACTTTTAATCTAGGTAAGGGTCTTCCACAGACAAATTAGTGCAATAAAATAACAGGAAAATTTGATGATGGCTAATGAGCTCCACTGCAAGATGTGCAAGCAAATGTATTTAAGCAAAATCTACTTGGAGGAGTTTTGCCCTTTCTTGCATTTCTTACATGTAGAGGCAGGAAATTGTAATAATCCTGACAGAAGTCAAAAAACTGCAGTGAAGAGTGTTGTTATTGAGAGAGTTTCTGATATTTGTATCTTCACAAGAAAACAACTCATTAGTGTCCGTGATGCTGCACTCACTGAATTTTATCTGTCCTGGAAAAAAAAACACATCAGTATATCTTTCAAATACTTCAAAGAGCCATCCCAGGTCTACTTTGCCCCACAGAGCCTATTTCTTCATTGCCGCCTGCAGGATGTTTCACCCTCGGACTTCAGGGGGGGATGCATAATTGAACAAAGCTCTCCATGGTCTGGAGGAGAGAGCAGAAGTCACTGGAATTTGTTCTGTTGCCATTTCTGTTTTCCTCCACTACGAATGACATTCAAAGCAACTAATGGAAGGCAAAGCTCTTCCAAGAAGCCCAGCTCCTGTTTTGGTCACACAGTCACATCTGGTACCTCTCTGCTAATATCATCCTGCGCCTTACTCCAGGAAAGGTCTGAGGACTGTAGTGAGAACAGTTGTGAAATGAGATGCTTCTGAGCAGGAGTGAAAGGACAGAACATGGAAACAGCAGTAAAACTATTTCCTAGAAAGGCAGTTTTTTATCTAAGCATTGCAATGGCAATAGGTATTTTTAAATTAGCATTATAATCAGTATGAAGGATGAAACTACCATTCTATCTCTTCAGCTTTAGCATTGCCTTAACAGCACGATGAGGCTTTTTTTCTTTGTTTTCATTTTTTACAAGGTATTTATACAAGAGGTTTTTCCTTCTGATATTAAGTGATTAATGAAGGTGAAATTTCTGTGCTGTTATGTGGGAGCATTGCTTGGGCCTGTCAGTGGTAGTCAGCATCAGGACAAGTTTTATAATGGGCTTGTTTTCTTCAATCAGAAAGAAATCAAGGCATAAAACAATCGCAGGTATTTTGTTTGTCTGTTTCAAAAATATTTGAATGCAACCAGAATAGGAGCTTCATGATAGCAGATCTGTCCAAATGAAATTTGTCAGGCTGTTCACTTCTTTGACAGGTAAAAAAGGGCATATATTTAAGTATAACCAATGAACTTCCCTAAAACTATCAGTGAATACCAGAATCTCTCAAAAATACTGATATTATTGCTGTACATACGTCTTACTGACTTTCTGGACGTTCGCCAAGGTTTGATAAACATTGATCCCCAGAGTGTGCAGTGGGATACAAAAGGGTTATCATTGTTTCCAATCTATAGATCCTCTGAGGAACAAACTCTGCTTCTTGGCACTTCAGAAATAAATTTCTCCTGCCCTTTTCCCTGCCATTTCCCCAATCCCTCGTAAAGCAGCTCAGCAGAGGGCAAGATGCAGCCCATTATATTTTAACAATGCAGCTCGTTATTATTTCTCTCTTTTCTTTTCAGTACAACTCTCTGGCTGTTGAGGTGTCAATTCCCAGGAAACTGCCAGGCTTCAGAATACGTATTCATTAAGGGCACAAGCCAGCTACCCTTTGAAGTTGATGGTACAGTTCCCGCCAAGTAAAAGGCCTATCCCACTAAGATAATAATTGTCCAGGTAAATTGTAGGTAGACTAAAGCAAGGGAGCAGGCCACTGAAAGGCATCTCAGCAGCTCATAACAATACCTCTCTGTGGAACTGACATTTGGGGAACAAATAGCACCTGAAAAACAATTTGTGATTAATCTGTGTGGTAGCTGCAAAACTGCCCACTTCCAATTGACAGTCAGTACTAGATGGACTCCCAAGAGACACAAAATGGCCATTTAGTCTTCACGCAGCTTTGGCTCTTGTGAGATATCCTAAACGAGAAGCAGAGAAAAAAAGTTTCTTTTCTTTCTCATGGCTTCATTGAGATGAGAACAGTATCTTAGACTGGCATACTGGTCACAAGTGGTGTTCTGGTCACAGGTAGTGTTCTCCGGTCACAGGTGGTGTTCCCCAGGGCTCAGTTTTGGGTCCGGTCTTGCTTAAAATATTTATCAATGATCTGGATGAGGGGATTGAGTGCCCCCTCAGTAAGTTTGCAGGTGACATCAAGCAGGGTGGGAGTGTTGATCTGCTTGAGGGTAGGAAGGCTCTGCAGAGGGATCTGGACAGACTGGAGTGATGGGCCAAGGCCAACTGTATGAGGTTCAACAAGGCCAAATGCCACTTGGGTCACAACAACCCCATGCAATGCTACAGGCTCGGGGAGGAGTGGCTGGAAAGCTGCCCAGTGGAAAAGGGTCTGAGGGTGTTGGTTGACAGCCAGCTGAACAGGAGCCAGCAGTGTGCCCAGGTGGCCAAGAAGGTTAACGGCATCCTGGCTTGTATCAGGAATAGTGTGGCCAGCAGGAGTAGGGAGGTGATTGTGCCCCTGTACTCGGCACTGGTGAGGCCGCACCTGGAGTACTGTGTTCAGTTTTGGGCCCCTCACTACAAGAAGGACAATGAGTT
>Ga0065711_1029346_pt1 | contig 36578 bp, 19 predicted proteins | sample Hoacrofraction12_FD_59098 | JGI IMG/M metagenome (GOLD analysis project Ga0065711, IMG submission 59098) | Hoatzin crop microbial communities from Cojedes, Venezuela - Epithelial fraction 12 v2 (version 2) | ecosystem: Host-associated > Birds > Digestive system > Esophagus > Crop | place... | reverse complement strand
TTTTAAAAAAAAAAAAAAAAAAAAATTTGTAATTAAGTGGTCTGAATCAAAGTGCCTAAAGATGTGGTATTTCAACAAAATTAAAATTGCTGAAGCCAGTACTGCCGTGGTCTTTCCCTTTTCCCCCCCTTTCTCTCCTAGCACATCCCCGCTCCTTCTCTCCCATAAGAGATGCAGTGTTCATCTATCCCCACACCAAGTCCGTTCAGGGAACAGAAACTTTTGCAAGTGAAATTTTTATTTTGAGGATCATTTTTGCCCTGTCTTGTTCCACAAGTCAGATCGCCACGAGTATCAAGAGTTACCAAGCCAGAAAGGCAGGAACAGCTCCAGACCCAGTTCAGTTCAACCAAAACAGTCACAAAGCCCACAACAGTACAAGAGGGCCCATATGTACTCATTTGCCTTTAGTTTTTCCAAAAGATTAACATTTTGATCATATTGCACTGTAAATGCATGCATGTGTTCCTAACTTCCATTAAGAAGAACCACTCCGATTACCTTGGTGCTAGTCAACCCCTAGATAGTAAGACAGGAAGATAACCCACACACTAGACATCACCATCTAATAATAATTATTATTACGTGTTAAAGAACAACTTTTTGTTGTTGTTTTTTTGTTTTCCTCCCATTTTGTTGAGTCTAACTACTCAGGTACCTGTGTCTAAATGCTTCTTAGGAAATTGTAATCCATGAATGAAAAAACCCAAGCAGACAAAACAAGTAATTTGAAAAAAATCCCTGAAACCTTAAGAAATATTTCAGTGGGAAAAAAACCCACCAGAATCTACTGAGCAAAACATTTAATTAATCTCTTTTGAATAATCAAAGTTTTAATTTAAATCTCTTCCAGAAAGTCTAGATTTAGACAAAAACACCCAGCTTAGTAATAAGATTCCTCCTAAGAAAAGGCACTTGTAGAACATCCTTGTTTCAGACATTTGGAGGTTTATGGACATAACATTGAAAGCAAAATGCAACTCCAAAAGCAGTCAGTGAGCTCTCTGGTGTTGGAAGAGGACAGGAGTGAGTCCAGCTGGACACAAACATGAATAGCTATTGAGCAAAAAGTTACTAGGACTCAGTGTTACTGTATTTACAGTGCGAATGGCCCACAGACATGGTGGCCTAAAAACCCACCCACCTTAGCCAACACTGCCTGCTGGACAATTGAGTTTGTGCTTGTAACCTAGCAAGAAGTCTCAATTTGTGTAATTCAGTACATCAGAAATACTCTACATGCTTTCCCCCCCTGTGGAAATTACAAAACTCTATTAAGTTTCCTACTAAATGAATTTCCTATGTTTAATAGCTTTACTTTCTATGTAAGAATGAAAAAGTTCTAAAATACTGCGCAGCAATTTGAATAGACCCAGCTCACTGATAATTAAGCCTTTGCTTAGGCAAAACTCCTAGCACTGGTAGCTCAGGCATGAATTTTAACAGATTTTTTTGAGAAATAAATCTATCTTTGCAGTCTTCACCATTTGTTTGCATGAGACATACCCAAACCAGTATCTCCAGATTTTTTTAATTCACAAAGGCCCTTCTGATCACCTCTCTGACTACTTGTACAAGCACTGCACTTGAAATGTCTAAACATCACGATTACTGAGAACATCTGTATTTCAGCACATTATGGATCCTTTTAAAAAGAGAAATTCCTAATGACGAAGAGTCTAACAGCTTTTGTCCAGATGATTCCAGATACTCCCAAACTCCTCTACAGTGTAACTAATAAAATTATTTCAACTGAATGCTTTCAAATAATTCCTTTTTAGTCCTCCAGGATGTCAATAGGCAAGAGTTATATTTGCACAGATGTATTCCTCAGTCCTTCTGGCTTTACAAAGATACGTTCACTGAACCTCAAGTTCATATATTTATTTTTAGCAGTTAATACAAGCTGGGGAGATGTCAAAGAGGACATCAGGAAAAGAATTCAAGCACCTTCTAGATTGGGAAAAAGGAAAAAAAAAATCGTTGCTTGAAATAGTGTCATCCTGACCTTCAACAGAGCCATCCAAACCATGCCAAGACAAGGGAGGAAGGCAGAAAACTAAGGTACTGGAAGCCCAAGAAATGAAGAGATAAGTTAAAGAAAAAGAGAAATAAACCAAAAACAAAACTCTGAACAAAACCTGAGTTTGCTTGTCTAACTCTCTTTGCTAGATTAAATAATCTCCTTCTCAGTTTACTCTGAACTTTTTACACATTTAAGTTGTTCACACCTTTTAAACTTCTGTTTACCAGAACATGTTCACTCAGTCTGGTCTTCCTGAATCTTCTCTCCTTCCTGTTGCTGTAACTAAAACTTCATTCTTTCACAGTATCAGCAAGCGAAATGGAGTCCCTAGAATTAGTAAGAAACCTCCATACATGCTCCACTTAATCTTTCCTCCTGTACAAATCCTGCACAACTTGCATGGTTGATGTCTGTCCTGGGTCTGGCCAGGATGGAGTTAGCATCCTTCACAGACGCCCATATGGAGTTTTGAATTTGTGGCTGAAATAACGTTGATAACACAGCCATATTTTGGCTATTGCTGAACAGTACTTGTACAACATCAAGGCTTTCTCTTTTTCCAGCTCCTGCCCCTTTCCCGCTCTCCCCAACAAGTAGGAGGGGGGGTGGTGAAGAGGTTGGGAGGGCACAAAGCTGGGACAGCTGACTCCAGCTGGTCAAAGGGATACTCCCTACCATCCAGCATCATGTTTAGCAATAAAAACTGAGGCAGAAGGAGTGGTTTTCCAAAGCAGCTGTTGCTCAGAGACTGGGCATCAGTCTGCTTGTGGGAGGTGGTGAGCGATTGCCTTTGCATCATTTGTCCCTGCCCCCTCCTTCCTTCACCTAATAAACGGCCTTTATCTTGACCCAACAGTTTTCTCACTTCTGTTCTTCATTTCTCCCCCGCAGCCCATCAGCTGGGCCAACAGCTGTGTGGGTGCTTGGCTGCTGGTCCAAGTGAACCCACCACAATGTCTCATAATATCTCCAGTGCAGAAAGGTTGTGACCACAACGCAACCCCCAGCTGGTTTCTTCACTCTGATGACAATATTACATTAACCATTAGCAAAAACTCAAGCTTTAGAAAGCCTTAGTTTTTTACTTTTCATTCCCATTACTGTTAATGAACAACTGAACCGAAATGAGACTCAATCAGAATCACAGAAGGGTTGAGGTTGGAAGGGACTCTGGAGTCCTCTTGCGCAGCCCTTATTGAAAGACCATTCTCAATGGTTTTCACAGTCCCCAAGTTCCAGCCGAATTGCAGTACATATGAAAAACTTCACAATCATTCCAGAAGTCTGTTATTAGTAAACATAACCGTATCTTTGAAGGCAGTGTCATCAATCAGGATTTCTTGGTGAAAAATTGTATGGTCTGCTTCAGCTGAATCACTATCAGCTTTCATAAAATCATGCTCTGCTTAAAATGCTCTTGCAGAATCTACTGATTATCACGGTGAATAATTTTTGGCAATACACAGTCTGTCTTTTTTATTTGAGTTATCAAAAGGGTTACATTCGTGTTTCATCATCTTCATAATGATACTTAATGTAATATTGCACTTCTAAAGAAACAGAAATTATTAAGTGAGTTTATTGATCCTGTCTTGAATAATTTGCATCTTGGAAACATGAAGTAATAGGTTAATTTTTCCCTAGATCTCAATACAGAACACTTTCTTCCTAGGATTAGGAACCACAACTACATTGTGAAATCATTTTACAATTTCCCTTGTTTCAGAGCATGATCTTTGTTACTTTTGTCATTATTCACTATTATTGCTTTAGTAGTACTCCAAAGCCTTTACTTGAATTTTTTCTTGCAGTTCTGTACGTAATCATAACACATTCCAATGTCTTTTCTATCTGGAACTGTTTCGATCACTAATAACTGCCTTGAATTGCCTTAAAAAAATTTAATTGTGTTTTTAAAGTTTTCATCAGTATTTGCAGCTTTTTACCCTGTTCAAACTTGCTCTATAGTGGAAATTCTAGGTAAAGGTGTAGGGTGTTCTACTGCAATTACTTCTTCACTAATTAGTTCATAACCTTATCTAAGCAGACACCCAAATATAACTAAGAGCGATACATGTCTGCTTTTGTTTTTTTTCAGTTACACTGTCTGCTGTTATGCTAGACCACTGACAACATTAAATTTTTAGCAACTTTTTATAAAACAAAAGCTCAAAGTTAACTTCTCGATTGAAGACCAAGAGAGTCATTAGAAAACTAGACAAAACTGGTTTATATTCAGAGCAGCTTTTCTGTAGGTAGAACTGTGTCTTGAGTTTGATATCAAATGAAAAATTACCAATTAGTTGACAGAATTTTATCCTAAGCTCTTCACGTTTAGTTAGTACTTCTTACTTCAGAAACAAAGCTGTAAAAAAAAAAAAAATCTCAAATATCCAAAGAAGGTTCATCTCATTTGATACTGTTTATATTTTTTGCTCGAATCTGACAGAAGACGACACACATGACAACATGCTCCCTTTCTCTGCCGGCAATAGAAATTTGTTTTTCTCCTTCAAGACAAGTAAACTAGCTCCTGTCACTATGAACCTTCATATATACATAACCACTTCTTAGCTGTCAGCAGGAAGATTATTGGAAATCAGGAGCTTGACAATTTCTGGTGTTTATAACCTCATTTCCTAATGGCATCATCCTGAGTTAAAAGCCAGCTACACACTGTCAATGTTTGTTTAACAGTCACTGCCAACGTGTCACCGTGTCTAATTTAGCAGGTGGATGATAACCACGCTCCAAAGCACACATAGGCTGGAGGAGCTCCTGTGGGGGCTTCCTGATGGGACTTCCACTTCGCCAAGTAAAACCCCAGTGCAGACTTTTGTATTAGTTAATGGGCCAGCAACAAGAATTCCCAGTTGCTGTTTTCCACTAAGCAGCAGCTAGAGATTTCGGGAACATTTAGGCACTTGCCATTTAGCTCACGGCTTCATTTTGCATTGTGATAGGAACGAAGGACTCGTAACAACTCACGAGTCCGTCTGAGAGTGCTGCCCACAGCACAGGGCGCTGCCGCACACCGAGCAGGGGAAATGCCTACAACTCTTACGGTGCCAATAGAGCTAAGGTAGCCACACCAATTTACAGGATTCTCCATTAATATTAAACATACACGTCTTACCACAAAATATTTTATATGGCTTTGTATTTAATGATCTGTATTAACGGGATATGTGAGCAAACGCCTGCTATTCCTCAGCATTTCAGGACCCTACATATAATTAACTTCTTGCCTGCAAAAACAAATTAAAACCAAAAATCTAAGATCGGCATATATGAACTAAGAGGGAAAATAAATCATCAAGGACTATCCTGAGGATTAATTTGCCATTTGTATTGCAAAGCACTTCAAAACCCTCAAACAGAAAGCCTGACACAAATGCTAAGTAATATTCCCACATATGCTATGTTAAGTTACAGATAAGCTTCTATTCTTGTATTTTCTGCTCCTCACAGTATCTTGTAAGCCTTTTCAGTAGTGTATTAAACTATCCAACTAATATTCATCATGTGCTGTTCTGGGCATCATTGGTTAACCAGGGACAGAAGTTGCATAGTGCTTCATTCTGTTACACATTTTAAAAGGAATAAATTATCCTATTACTTCTGTAACAAGATTTCTCATTAACAGGAAATCTGCAGGTACTTTCCACGCTTATTCTATTACTGCATATTTTATCCAATGCACAAGCACACTAGAAAAATTATCATTTTTTATGTAAGAAATAACTAATAAGAACAGCAGCCCTGATGCTTTGATATGACTGCATAAAAAAAAGTTTGTTTGAAAAATATTGTACAACATACGAAACTACTCAATGATAACAAGCTATGTTTTAATCATTTGTCAGACATATCTCTTTGCTGAACTGTAAAGCACTTCTAGAAGTACAAATTTATCAAAAAACTGGAGATACCAGAATGCTTCACAGTTAGTTTCTAAGTGAAAGCTGGGCCACAGCGCTTTTCTACTCCGCTCTCATGAGACCCCACCTGGAGTCCTGTGTCTAGCTCTGGAGCCCTCAGCACAGGAAGGACATGGACCTGTTGGAGCAGGTCCAGAGGAAGGCCATGAAGATGATCAGAGGGCTGGAGTAACCCTCCTACGAGGACAGGCTGAGGGAGCTGGGAGTTCAGCCTGGAGAAGAGAAGGCTCCACAGAGACCATCTAGCAGCGTTCCACTACATAAAGGGGGCCTACAGGAAGGATGGAGAGGGACTTTTCACAAGGGTGTGTAGTGATAGGACAAGGGGTAATGGCTTTAAACTCAAAGAGGGTAGATTTAGATTAGATACAAGGAAGAAATTCTTTACTATGAGAGTGGTGAGACACTGGAACAGGTTTCCCAGAGAAGGTGTGGATGCCCCCTCCCTGGCAGTGTTCACGGCCAGGTTGGATGGAGCTTTGAGCAACCAGGTCTAGTGGAAGATGTCCCTGCCCATGGCAGAGGGGTTGGAACTAGATGATCTATAAGGTCCCTTCCAACCCAAACCATTCTATGATTCTATGAACTATTGCACAGTTCCTTTTAGTAGAAGTCATGGAGTGATAAGGCAGAGAAACTTGAAAGAAGAGCAGAGTTCACCTCCATACTTCAAATATATTCAGTACAAGCTGGTATCTAAAGTTTGCCTCTTACCTGGCCATCCCAACACCACAGATAAGAAAACCAAAATATGTGGTGCGGCACAGAAGCATCGTAGCTGAGACCCTTTCCTTGGCTGAACAAATATGAGGAAGGCAAGAGCAACACGCGACCCTACCCACAAAGAACACTGTCCTTGCACTTTCTGAAGCCAAAGATCTGGCTAATTTCAGCCAAATGAAATTATCAATTTCAGGGCAAAACAGTGTGGTTCAAAAATCTTACCCATGCAGTTACTCAAATCTGTTACAACAGCATTCATCCTACCTTGAACCATCCAAAATAGATCAGTTTTAGCTCAGTTTTATGTTCATTTGCTCAACTTCAGTTGTCTTTCACCCAACATACAGAAAGAAAACAGATGTGAAAGAAATCACTATTTCCTTTTAAAACTGAGGAATTTGGATGTTTGGATGAGATATATGTTTGTTTCTCCTCCTAGGTAAGCTAGGATTTGACTACATTCCATAGGCATTTTAAGAATTTTTCCTCAAAAGATCTGCCTTGAAAGCAGCAATTAAGATGCTCTCGAACTGCTTTGGCCTCCAACTCTCAGTTACTAGTGGGAGAACCAATGACACGTTCTCACTAACTACACCAGTGGAAAAAGCAATGAAAATAAACATTATGAAATTGAGCAGAGTTGACATTAATTTTGAAGATGCTCTATTTTCAGCTTGTTTCAGTTGCCATTTACATCTGTACACATACACCAGTTGGAAATCTTAAAAGAACCATCCAAGTCATCCAGTTACAAACAAAAGAGCAGTCTAAAGAATAAGCCATACAGCCCTTATCTTACTACTTAGCAACTGTTACCAAGATCTGCATTTCAGAAAAAAATTGAAGCCTACACAGCTTGTCACTCAAGACCGCTGTATTTCTCCAAAGATAAGTCCTCTTCAAACGCTTAACAAAAAAGTCAGATGGATTTTTTAACAGATAACTGAAATTATTTCCTTATTACTAGCACAAGGGGTAGGTGATGTTTCTTCAGTCAATCTATGATTTCAGCAGATTATTTACTTTTTTCAGCCTCTGTGATGGAACAAATCAGTGATGCTCCAATGTTTTTTTTCTAAGGAGAGTCACTGATGGCTAATTTGTAAAGAACCAAATCACACAGATGTTTTGCGTGAAACATCCACTAAAAGAGAAACATACCACATCATAAGGTAATGTGCAAAAACTCAAGTCATTGTTCATTACTCACAGTAAGCAGAAAGCAAGCTGAAGTATTTTCACTTAAAGCAGAAAAGCATTGCAGAGTTGTACAAAAACCTAATTTATTTCTTTGATCTTACGCAGAATTAGTAGGAGCCTCTGAAGTTCATGCATAATTTGACTAATGTCATAAAAGGGAAAGAAAAAAGAAAGCAATTTGTGGAAATACTACTCTTATGAAAAATAATGGTATACATAGACTTCTCCCACTCAGTGTAGTTTTCTTTTTTCCTGGTCTACTTATGATTTCCTACAGTTTCCAAGAACTACCAAGCTGAACGGTGTGAACAGCTAGGCTCCCACAACTGCATGATACAATCATGCTTTTGTTCTCTATTTTTTCCTACTGTTCTTTAAACAGTTATTTGATAAGGTTTGCTTCTAATTAGATTATAAATTATTCATGGCATGGACCGTATCTCCTACTTGTTCGTTGGGTACCTGGCACTACATCGCTGTGGTGCTACTGACATTCCCAATCTGAGCAGATGTACTGCAAATAAAAAATAAGCACAGTGCTATGCAGTACAACACATCCAGGTGAAGCGATTAACATCAAGGTGATGCAAGCTGCTGTTTCAGAGCCCGATTAAAATCCACAATAAGGAAGTAAGGTTGATTTCAAGAACCTGTTTATTTTTCTTTCCCACGTTTTGAACTCTGTCTCCCTTCTCATGCTTCTAAGTTTTACTCCACTGCTAAAGTCAGTAAGTAACAAACTTTTGTCTACCCCGTTACATGAAAAGTGTTGGTATATCCAGGCCTCTCCAGGATCTCTTTCAAAAGAAAAACCGAACAGGAACAACAACCATAAAAACAGCAACAACCCACTAGAAGTTTCTCTCATTTGCAGACGGAGTCTACATTCATCCTACAATCCCGCTTCCCTACCAGAACACATGTCAGAAATTGTGAGGGACAAGAAAGTATCCTCGCTGGTAAGAGGTTCTAGCTGTGATAGGAATGCCAGACTGGCACTGAAGGGCAAAACTTCACATGTATTTTCTAAGCGCAAAATTTCTTTAATTGCGTTTCCTTTTATTTAATTCTATGGAAGCAAGCATTTTTAAACTTTTTTTTCATAGTAGATTTTTCCTTAAGGAAAAAAGTTAAACAGTGACCCATGCATTATTAGTAGATTTCGGACTATCATCAACCTAGTTAAGAAGCTAATAACAGCAAGTAAAAAAACAAGCCAGTTATAAAAACTATTAGATATCAGTTAATGAGAAATTCACTAAGCTTGATGCTGTCACTGAATTCACAAAGTTCAAGGCACTTTCAGCTTTCCAAAATACTGCGTACTGGCAATACATACTCTCCTCATCCTCAGGCCGTCAGCTTTTGACAAGAGGCCAGACCATACCAAATCAAACCCTTATCCATGTGCCACTAATTGTCAGCTGTAAGTATTTTTCTCCTCTTCCCCTGCCACAAATGAGATATTTTTTTTCACTGCCCTCTCCTCTCTCCACCATCCAGTTAAAGCAGCCGAAGTACTCCACTGTTAAAGCTCATTATTGTGGCCACAGTGAAACTGCACTTTCAGAAGCCAGAGAGCCTGTTCACCGAAAAGTATTTACATAGATTAATGTGATATACAGTTACTGCATGGATCAAGGGCTAAGTTTGCATCATTACCACCACCCTTAGAATAGTATCTTCAGTCTAATAGCCCAAAATTAGAGCAAAAGGATTGGACTGTTTCCCAACAGCTGAAAACCAGTTACACAGAGGTCAAAAGCAGATGATACTAATTTATGACTTTTTTTTTTCCTCCTTTTAACATCTTTGTCAGTGACTTGGAGGATGTGATGCTGTGCACCCTTATCAAATTTGCAAATAACATCAAACTGGGGTGGGGAGGCAAAATCTCATCTGGGAGTCAGAGCTGCCATACATGGAGGCCAAGATAGGCTGGAGGAACAGGCCAGCGGGAACGTCATGAAATTCAGTAGGGGCAAATGCGAAGTCCATAACCCCTGACTCCTGACGATGGTTCAGGCTGGGGAGTAGCTCTATGGGGAAGGCGCTGGGGCGCTGGTGCTCAGGGAGCTGCGCACGAGCCAGCAGCGCCTGGCCAGCAGAACCACAGCCCACCCATCAAGGGATGGGATTATTTCCCTGTTCTCAGCACTCAGGAGACCACATCTAGATACTGCGTCCAGTTCTGGGCCTCCCAGTACAGGAAAGATATCAATAAACTGGTATGAATCCAGTGGGAGGCGGCCCAAGCTGGTCACAGCTGGAGCAGTTTCCCTGTGAGGAGAGGCTGAGAGATGGGGCTGACTCAGCCTGGAGAGCGAGGGCTCAAGGGGGGCTGGCAGCAGCCCCCGGTACCCACAGGGAGGTGGTCGAGAAGAGGGAGCCAGAGAGACAAGGGGCATTGGCTGGACCAAGCGAAACAGGTTCGGGTGCTGCAGAAGGAAAAGGCTGTCCCTGGGCCGGGGGGGTCAGAGGTGCAGGCTGCCCAGGGAGGCTGTGCTGGCTGGCTCTGGGGGGTTCCAGCCCTGAGGGGTCGCAACCCAGAGCAGCCGAGCTCGATCTCAGCACCGAGTCTGCTGTGGTACGGCCGGGCCAGGGACCTCCTCCCACCTCCAGACAGAGCTACGCTGCGATCCCATTATGTTCCGTATGTATTGCACATACTTAGCTGAATTTTACAGAGCAAGTAAATTGACTTGCTCCTCCCCATCAACAACAAGGACACAACTCAAATTCAAGCCCAAGACTGCAGCTGTTTAAAAAATTCCAGATGAGAATTATAAATTGTTAAAGGTTTCTCTCAGCCTTCAGAAATGTTTCAAGGTATTTTCTATATTGAATAAACTACTCAGCTATACAAAACACTGCCAGCTCCTTTCTCACAGGAACTTAACAGCTATCTACCTACTGCCTCAGTATAGAAAGATTCAAGAAGAACAATTAAGATAATCATACCCATGCGAAACATGAAGAAGATCTGGTGTCCTTTACAAATTTATGATTTCTGCCCATTTCACATTTACATCTACTTATCTTGGTCAGGACTGATCAAACAGCTTACCCAGGGCAGCATTCGATTTCAGAAGACAAATATTTTAAGAAAGAGTTATTTCTGCAGCCCTCAAACTATCTCCAGGAAACATGGGCTACATTGTAGCAAATTTTCTGAAGTGAAAATTTGTTATTGTAAATTAGTTATTACATCTCTTTGTATGAACAGTGAAAGAACCACCACAACAAAAAATGCGTATCAGTTATTTTCCTTTAGCAGTTTTATCACAGCACTCAAAATTGATATTGTAAACCTAAACATTACCATTCTTTGTGTGGCATTTGTTTTCCTCATTTATGTGATTACCTGGCCTGTGAATCCTGATGCAACCAGTTCTGGTGTAGTTCCCAAAACACATGACACTCAGACCTTACACTTTTTGATTGCTTCCACTGCCACAGTATATACGTTACAGCCCAGTGACCAGATCTGTAAGTTAGCTTTCCAGTTCACACAAACACATCTGCAAAAAAGTAATAGGACACTTGCCCTCATGCCCAACAGATGAAATGTACCTACTGGTATCTATAATTTCCTTCATTCAAACTGGAGTTAAGGATGACAGCTTGGAAATGACACCCTTATACCGAAAGGTGCATATATATATATATACACATATATGTGTGTGTATATATATATATATGCAGTGAATCCTTTTGAGGAAGAATACAATTTAAAAACAACCTTAAAAATCTTTACAAATCTGCTTTTATGTACTAGAAGTAAATTAACCTTTAGGTAGCATCTCTTCCAGTGCTATTCATAGCATATCAATGCTTCACACAATATTTTTCTTATATATCCAAGTGTTCTTCACAAGAAGATACATGAGATAGCAAATTATAGTACTATTAATATTTCATCAGTTCTACGTGGATTTCAGAATAGCTGTCACAGGCTTATGGAGAACATCTGTGCTCATGCATTCATGACAGGCAGAAGAAATCAGATGCTCAGTTGTACAAAGAAATGAATGGAAAACCATAAACTGATACGCAATTAAAACAGCCGAGATGAATACTAGTGGTCTCTTCCAATCATCTTCTGGCAGTAGAGGATACAGAAGAAATAGAAAAAATTCAATCAAGAGGTGAGATATTTTCCTTAATGGAAAGGCTGAAAAATTAGCTCTATTTATTTGTAAATAGACAAAAAGAGAACAAGATAAAAGTAAAGGCATACAGAAAGTAAGGGCTCCTCCTGAACATCTTTGTACAAGAGAAAAGGATAAAATGAAACACAGAAACGTTAGGTTTGTTACTGAAAAGACAAACCCTCAGGAATCATTGCCAGAAGATACAGACAGTGACAACTTCATGGGATACTGAGGGATTTGAGGGAGCGGATGGTTCTAGTGGCCCGAATTTCATACAGCACTTCCTAAGCTGTTCACAAAAAGTGCTTCAAATGCCTTATAGCTTTCACAGCACAAATGGAGCATAACACCAGTTTGCGCTATCTGTCGCACAGCTAATGGCGTGATGCCTTTCATGCAGTTTAGTGTTATTAGGAGGAGACACCTTCCACCCCACTCACCCAGCAGAGACTTATTCCCACAAAGAGCAAAAATTTTAGCTTTTCACTGGCATCTAAACTTAACAGTTTCTCAGCATATACGGTGTCTCATACAAATACATAAGGTATCTCTAAAGAATACAGAAGCTGGGCTGCTCCTCCATAATATGACGCAGTCAAACAACTATCTGAAATGTCTGTCCCTTCCTAAGCAGGAATGGGGAAGTCAGCTGTAGAGTTAACACAGCTGCAAGCTTGGAGAAAGGAAAGACCATGGCTGGGACTTGTTTTCCAGCACACACTCTCATTTAATTTTCTTGCTTTTTTCAGGCAGGCATGTAAAACCATTCAAGTTTCCTGCATCAGCTCTGCTGGTTCCACGTTTTATTTCAAGCTCCCCAAAGGAAATCAATCAAAAACTTCAATACAGAAGAGACAAAGTCTTTGCTCTCCCTCAAACTGTTTTGCACAGTTCAGCCGAAACTATCCAAAATAATCTCGGAAGTTTGCTGCCGCTGTTGCCAAGAAATACTTCAAAGATAAGCCCAATTACATGGCAAAAGTGAAAACAAAACATTGAAATCGTCATAATAGCTTCCAAAAAATAACACCTGTATCAAGCCACTGAGCTACAAAGTGTCTGGTAGAGTGGAGCTGGTGGAGAAGTTCCCTGCTGAAAACCCAGCTGTCCATGTTTCAAAACCAGCTCCCCCTTGTCCCACCAAAACCAACCAACCAAAAAAACAAAATCACATCAACTTCACTTTCTGTGGATCAAAAGCTGAATTTGACAAGTCCCTTCCAGGCAGGCTGATGGGTGAGGAGCAAATCAGGCAGGGACTGAGCTTCCCCAGCAGCCTGCTTGACAGGTCCTGTCAATTTTCATTTATGGATTACTGGCTGCTCATGAGCAAATTTTGTAAATTCTGAAGATTCTATTTTTGGGTGAAACACTTTTGGGAAGTAAACAAATTTTATTTTCGTCTCACTTTTCTTCCCTATATCTCAAAATTTTCCACAAGAAATGTTCTCTGTTCAGCTCTGGGCTTGATCCCTTTTTCAGCTACCCTAATCTCCAATGCAAACAGCGGTGGTTATCTTGATACAAAGACTTTAGTAAACCCCCAGTCACATGTATAGTTATGTAAATGTTGATGTATATGTAAACTGCATTATTCTGCAATCTTTTCTAGGGCACAGACACAAAGAATTACAGACTACAAGACTTTCTGCACGTCAGGGTAGCGTGCGAGTGGCACGCCCAGGCTTGTGGTGCCTCTAAGGAGGTAACAACACCGACAAATGCGAGATGCTACAGATAACAGAGCAGGAGTAGCATATATGCAAATGGCTCATCCTGTTCTGTGGCACCACTAAGATAGCAACATGAGAAAGGGCAGGCAGGCACTAGAGATAACAGAAGGGGAGCGCTAGCTTAACAGAATTTACCAGTCAACTGAATTGAGGCCACTGGGGAAAGGGAAACAGGGCTGAGATGCTTAATTGGGAAGCGATGAAGATGGTAAATGGAAAGAACGTGTAAAGGGGAAAATGGGAGAAGGGAATACAAGGGGAAGCAAATCAGGTGTTTGGGGGCACATTATCAACACAATCTAGAACAGGATAATAAATCTGTTGATGTTCTGTCACATCTGCATCCAGCTTATGCAGTGAGGGGGAACATGGGTGCTGTAATTCCTGCCAGTAAGGAAACAGCTACAGGAGACCTCCTGATGTCTTCACAATGTAGAGGATGGAAAAATCCTTTCCCATGCTTATAGCTCATTAACTAAGCATTTTGGTAATAGTAATCTAATTTTACTTACAACAGGTAGGAATTCCATTTGTGCGATTCCAAAATAATTCCAGCCTCTGTCTTCAGGGCCTTTTTTTGGTTGCTGTTCCTCTCTCAAAAATAGATTTCTCTCAGTACAAGCCAGGCAACCACCACTCCAGTTCTCAGCAGATACTCAACGCAAAAAATGACTGCTAGATGAGAGTCTAAAAGATGCATCTACTACAGCTTCTTATCCCTAACAGAAGTTTAGGAACAGGACAAGCAAACAAGAAATACTTCCTATGAGTAACAGAAGTGTTCACAGCTTGAGAGTCAGGGACTTTCAGAGCCAGATGTGATGCTTGTATGATTAATAATCCCCAGTAGAATTTCTTGAACTATTTCATGAGATTACTCAACTGTTTTCTCAACTTGTGTAAATTTTTGATTATTCACACATCCTGCAGGAAGAACTCCACAGCTCTACAACATAATGTGTAAAGAATACGTTTGTTCTCATGTTGTAACCCAGTAGTTTCATTTGATGTGCCCTACATTTGACAAACAGGAATATTTCTCAGAACACCACTAAATACACCATGAAAATTGATGTCTTATTATCCAGTTACATTACTTTCCTGGAAAACACTGAATCTATTTAACCTTAAAATTTTGAAACTAAGTATGCTTTTATTATGTATTTTGGTAAAGATCGTTGTAGTAGAGAATAAACTGACTGTCAGAGGTATGTGATTTAGCTTTCTTCTAATTATCTATGAAGTACTTGGGGGGTGGAGTCCAAAGTCACAATGCTCAAGCCATCACATGCAGCTGGGGAGTAAGTGTGGCCACCCAGCGCAGTGACAAGTGTTCCTTAGCTGCCTCCCAAATCGAGAACCAGAAGACCAACCACCTTTAGGGTGGGTATGGCTATGGTGGATCCTCTTACACCCCCTCCAGGGAAACCAGCATGCTCGAGTTCATCCCTGAAATGTCTGTACACCAAGGCATGCAGCATGGGGAATAAACAGGAAGAACTAGAGGTCTGTGTGCAGTCACAGGGCCACGATCTCATTGCAATTAGAGAGACATGGTAGGAGAGCTCGCATGACTGGCATGATGTCATGGATTGCTACACACTCTTTAGGAAAGACAGGCCAACAAGGTGAGGTGGTGGAGTTGTTCTGTATGTGAGGGAGCAACTGGAATGTATTGAGCTCTGCCTGGGGGCAGATGAAGAATGAGTCCAGAGCTTATGGATAAGAATTAAGGGACATGCTCATACGGGTGACACTGCTGTGGGTGTTTACTACAGGCCACCTGACCAGGAAAAGGAATTCAACGAAGTCAATTTCCACAGACTGCTGAAAGTAGCCTCACAGTCACAGGCCCTGGTTCTCCTGTGGGACTTCAACCACCCTGACATCTGCTGGAAAGACCACATAGCCAGCCAGAGGCAGTCCAGAAGGTTCCCACAGAGCATTGGTGATAACTTTTTGATGCAAGTGGTTAACCATGAGCCAGCAGTGTGCCCTGGTTGCCAAGAAGGCCAATGGTATCCTGGGGTGCATTAAGAGGAACGTGGCCACTAGGTCGAGGGAGGTTCTCCTCCCCCTCTGCGCTAGTGAGGCCCCATCTGGGGTACTGCATCCCGTTCTGGGCTCCCCAGTTCAAGAAATATGAGGAACTACTGGAGAAAGTCCAGCAGAGGGCTACGAGGATGATGAGGGGACTGGAACATCTGTGCTATGAGGAAAGTGTGAGAGAGCTGGCCTTGTTTCGCCTGAAGAAGAGAAGGCTGAGAGGGGACCTTATAAATGCTTATAAATATCTTAAGGGCAGGTGTCAAGAGGATGGGGCAAAACTCTTTTCAGTGTTGCCCAGTGTTATGGGTTTGCGTGGCAAGGTTTTGATAGTGGGGGGGCTATAGGGGTGGCTTCTGTGAGAAGCTGAGAGAAGCTTCCCCCATGTCTGATGAAGCCAGTGCCAGCTGGCTCTAAGACGGACCCGCCACTGGCCAAGGCCAAGCCAAACAGCAATGGTGGTAGCGCCTCTGGGATAACATATTTAAGACAGGGAAGAAAAAAAACTCTGTGGTGAAACGGCAGTAGAGAGAGAGGAATGAGGCGATGTGAAAGGAACAACTCTGCAGACACCAAACTCAGTGAAGAAGCAGGGTGGAGGAGATGCTCAATATGCTGGAGCAGAGAGCCTTCCCTTGCAACTCGTGATGAAAGACTATGGTTAGGCAGGTTGTCCCCCTGCAGTTCAAGGAGGTCCACAGTGGAGCAGATATCCACCTGTAGCCTATGAAAGGGACCCCACATCGGAGCAGGTGGATGCCTGAAGAAAGCTGTGACACCATGGGGAGCCCTGTGGTGGAGCAGGCTCCTGCCAGGACCTGTGGACCAGTGGAGAGAGGAGCCCACGCCGGAGCAGATTTGCTGGCAGGGCTTGTGACCCTGTGGGGACCCACGCTGGATCAGCCTGTTCCTGAAGGAATGCACCCCATGGGAAGGACCCACGCTGGGGTAGTTCGTGAAGAGCTGCAGCCGGTGGGAAGGACTCATGTTGGAGAAGTTCATTTAGAACTGTCTCCTGTGAGAGGAGCTCTCGTGCTGCAGTAGGTGAAGAGTGTGAGGAGTCCTCCCCCTGAGGAGGAAGTAGCGGCAGAGACCACATATGATGAATTGACCGTAACCCCCACTCCCCATCCCCTGGTGCCGCTCAGGGGCAGGAGGCAGAGAAACGGGAGTGAAGCTGAGCCCGGGAAGAAGGGAGGCGGGGGGGGAAGGTGTTTAAAGATCTGGATTTATTTCTCACTATCCTCCTTTGATTGGTGATGAATTAAACTCCCTTTTCTCCCCAAGTTCAGTCTGTGTTGTCCATGACGGCAACTGGTGAGTGATCTCTCCCCATCCTTATCTAGACCCTTGAACCTTTCATCATATTTCCTCTCCCCTGTCCAGCTGAGGAGAGGGAGTGATAGAGCGGTTTTGGTGGGCACCTGGCATTTATCCAGGCCGAACCAAAACACCCAGCAACAGGACAAGGGGCAACGGGTACAAACTGAAGCACAGGAAGTTCCAGCTGAACATGAGGAAGAACTTCACTCTGAGGGTGATGGAGCACTGGAACAGGTTGCCCAGGCGGGTTGTGGAGTCTCCTTCTCTGGAGATACTCAAAACCCACCTGGACACAGTCCTGTACAGGCTGCTCTCCTGCTCTGGCAGGGGTGATAGACTAGATGACCCACAGAGGTCCCTTCCAACCCCTACCATTCTGTGATTATGATTTGTCTATCAGAAGGAGCTAAAGTGCTTTAAATCTACCTTAGTTATTGCATTCTAAAATGGGGAAGCAGTTCTGTTCTTCTCTAAAATGCTTCACAAGATTCATCCATTAAAACCTTACATAAAATAGCCATGTGCTATCATAGCATCCAGTTTCTACACCATGCTCATAAGCAGCACCCTTTTAGTCACACTGACAGGCAGGTTACCTGCCTATGATCTCGCTGTTTCCATACACTTCTTGACTTCAGAATTAAATTACAGAAATCCAGACCTTTTAACTTTTAAGGATTTAAAGGTAACATTTAGCACATTAAACAAACATGCCTTAGAGATGCCAGTTTAGGGCAACAGAGGTTTCAGTCCTTCTAAGCATATTACATTTCTCCAGAACTACACAAAGCTCCCTTTTTGAGCAACAAAGTCAACTATACTATCTGTTCAGATGGCTTCTTATAGTCTTCTCAAAACTGGAATATGTTTAATTCCTAGAACGTATTCTTTCATAATGACACCCTTCAAAAATGAAAGGGGAAGAAACAATTGTTTATTCTAATACTACATTTTCACAAAAAATATGAAATGTTTCACTCTGTCATCAAAGAATTTGAGAGAGAGATTTAATTTCTTCCAAATTCTCCCCTGCTGCTGTGCTTGAGACTAACACAGAAAAGCTATGTCAGTTTCTCATTCCAAGGTTTCCATCCCACAATGACCACTTGAAAAGAAAACCATCACAAAAAAAACCTCCCAACACATCCGTAAGTCCGTCTTGTCTGCTCACTTTCACAAAATACTGAATTATATTTTCCACATGCACAGGAGATGATTGACCACACATAGAGAGCTTGTCTGCATATCATAGCTTGGATTCGTAACAGTAATTTTTTTGTTTCTTTGTTTAAAACCAAGATACTTTGGAAGGTCCTGACATCACTTGTTTACAGTAGGACACAATGTATCCCAGTTGCTTCCTGTTAAAAATAAAAAGCAAGCCCCATCACCCTCTACATCCCGTCATTTAGGTCTGCCAAGCACATGGAATATTTCAAGAATCTGTTTGTTAAGACTTACAGAAGCAACTTGCAGATTTCTGTTCTGGCATATCCCAAATTAATTTTAACAATTCTTTCTTCATTTGGAGCATGTTTTTCAGAGCTACTGCACAACACCTTAAAATGCCTCACTGCTCTTAATTTTTAGCAGTGTAGTATTGCCAGGACATATTTATACATACACCATTTTGGAGAAGTAAAAGGAAGTCTTTTTCTTTAAAAGGCATGGTATTAATTTAGAACCAAAGCAACCTACAGTCCACTATGGACAGACAGCAGCAGATTTCATTCAAAAGTCCACCGACTTTCACTTCGACCTTTTTCATACACTTTTCTGATAAGCGTTTCATGAAACAGCACACCTGTATGTATTTGAAACATAAGCTGAGGGCAGTAGAAAGAAATGTGTGCCAAAATCAGAATTTGACACCTCTGTACAATTAAGGTGCTACTCACTAAGAGAGAAGTGGAACTTATTCCAGTCCCCAAAACAATTTACATGTAGTTACAACCAGGCTAGGTTAATTGTATTTACAAATTTTTAGCTGGCATGGTTAACTGAGAGTTAAAATTTACCTGCACTATGCAAGGAAGTCAGTGAAGTGCTGATGAAGATATTGAAGAGGAAATCTTATTGTCCCATCTGTCAGTCATAAAAACAAAGAAGCCAACTCAGTCACTGCCTTACCCTACGGAACAGAAGAGACTCATTTCCTTGAATTCTACTTATACCCATTAATAGCCTATATTCTTTTAAGGCTGTCATTTCTTTAAGGATAGATTAGCTTTGAGTTTAGTCCTTTTACGCGTACTAGCACAGCAGCTTTGACAAAAGCTACCAGGCAGTGTGTTCATCTGCGACTGACTCTGAAATAGGTCACTAATCATTGCCCCAGATAAATCACAGCAGACCCCTCCAACAGTGTCACACCAGTCAGAGCCCACAGCTGAAGTGCTGAAGCCTGGAGCTTTTCACGTCCCAACCAAGAGCAGCGAGATGCAGCAGGAAAGCCTTTTGGCTGGGCAGCACAGGAGAGAAGGCTTTGCTCTGGTGCGTGGTGCTAATGCAGGTGGTCTCATATCAGGGCCTCTGGCCAATGACTGAAAGCCAGAGAGCAGGCCCGTTGCTGGTCCCACAAACACATCGCTGTAATTAAAATATGCAGCAGCTCAGACTTCCAATTTCTCTAGCTGAGTCCATGTCTACTTTATATATGATGCTACTGCTATTTGCTGATCGGTAATAACCAGAAGCCACAGCAAGAAACTATCAAGCTTCACTACTTAGCAAGCATTTTACATTATTTGAGAAAGTTTTAAAGTCAGCATGAAATGTACATACCTGCTTCTAAAAGTCAATAATGCCTGCTGGTGCAAGCTAGTGCTGTAATCAGACTGCAAACTGAACCTGAGGGGGGGTGAAGCAGAACGGAAAAAGAAGGGTCTGCAAGAGAGGCAACACATCAGAAACACATCTGCATCTGAAGCTTCCTGACAGCGTTAAATAAACCCACATTCAAAAATTACAGTCACCCAAAACACGTGCCTTGAAAAACACGTTTGATATTTGCAGTCTTGTGGTTTTTTCATTGATCTTCAGAGAAGTTGCTTACTGCTTTCATTCTCTAGACGAAAACAGCAGTCCCTGAGGAGCAGCATTCGCCTTGTTTGAAACTGACAGACACGGCCATAACAAAAAGCAGCACTCCTCCACTGCAATGCCCCAGTTCTTATCTGTTTCAATTCTCAGTATTGAAAAAGGTATATTAGAATGGAAGAAAATATACTGGAATGTTTTAAGGAAGCATTGGGAAAAAACAGTTTCATGCCATCACGTCATAGGTATACTTAAAAGGTAGACACAGTAGAAGAGTTTAATCCCTTGCCCCAGCTAGAGGAATCTGCTGGTGATTCTGTATGTGCACATTAGTGTTCTCCTCAGGAACAAATTACTATAAATCAATTTGTTCATGCGAGGTATGTTTTGACAGATCACTCCAAGTACACTAGAGTTGTGGTTAGTTTGGCTTTCATCCACATTATAAAGCAAATAAAGGAATCATGTTCATCATATGACCAAAGCTTCAAGAAAAAGTGCCAGTAGTCCACAACCCGCATTCATTTCCAGATACATTTGGCCCCTGAAGTCCAAAAGGTCACGATTGTCTTCTATGATCAACACTAGCACGTGCACTCTGCCTTCAGGGAAGAGGACTTTTCAGTGGCAAGGTGTGTGCCAAAAAAACTCTGTTTTTCTTTGTGAATTTGCCTCCAGCTTTGATCTGGCAGAGCCAAGGCAGGTTAGATTTTAAGTACACTGCCAAAGCCTGAGGGAGAAAATGCAACATGGGCTTGTGCTGATTTTGGGAAAGTGGTTGACCGTATGGATGTTAAAAGGTTATGAAGACGTAAAAATTATTTGGTTTTCTTCAAAATACATATTTTCAGTATTAGTCTGTAGAAACAGAATCAAATAGTTTTAGGGATAGATGCTAAAATGAACAAAAATCCTGTTAAGAAAAACCCAAAATATTTTTAGATTCACTGAGAGGTTTTACTGAGGTCCTAGCTACTTCAGTAACACTAACCATATCACCAAAGCTGGAAAGCATGAATGAAACTGAGTGATGTCCCAAAGTTAGAGGGATTAACTACGTGGATTAACTGTACAAATTAATTTTTATAAAATTCCTTGTATAAAAAGCTGACCAAGAACTGCTGATTAGGATTTTCAGTAAGCTATAAAATAGTGAATAAAATTTGTTTTCAAACACGTTGCGACTTGCAAGTGAATATTGTTTTTACCCAAAGACGTCTATATTTAATTAGCAGTAGCATTTCTGAAGGTCAAAAATGTTATTTCTCCCCAGTAGTCCAAAAGGCAAAAGGCAAAAAACATGAATAAAAGGGACATTTAATCAGACTTCATACAATCAAGTAATTTGTACACCTTCACATACAGCTATACAGTAAGTTTCAAGAACTACCTTTCATCATCCCAGCTGCCAAACACTTCCTCCCTACTTATCAGCCCAAACATAGGCCCTTCCCAGGTTTCAGTCTCAGATACAAGCCATAATGACAGTGAAACTTTCATGCTAATTCCAGTAAGAGAAAATATAGATAGAAAAATATGCTACAAGCCTATCTTTATCATTTTTAAAAAGATAGTAAAAATTGTAGTGTGGCTCTGCTGCTTTGGCAATAATTCCACTTATTAAGGTATGAGCTTTTTCTTTGGTTTTTTTTCATTAACACATATGTGTGTATATACATATACACACACACACACAAAGCTTCCTCCACTTTGCTCCAAATACACTTTTATACACTAGATTCTTTTGCAAAGTGTAGCACATCTGTGATGTTCCCAGTTATTAGTTTTCAAATTAAAAACAAGCAAGTTTTCCTTCACATACTTTCATTGTTCCTTATCCCATCAGAAAACCCACAAAGTTTCTCTCCTCCTTCTATATTACATCTCTGGGGAATTCAGTCAAAACCTTAACTACTTTAAGGAACAGAGAGAAGTTGGAATTTGAGTGGTGTTTTTGTGGGGGAGGGAGGGGAGCAGAAAAGATAACACAACAAATTCCCAGTTGTTTTGATTAGAGCACATACAATGTCAGCCAGGATGTTTCCTATAAACAGCCTATTTGAAACTGGATATTAAAGCACAGCAGGAATATCTAAGAGAAATTATAAGAAGTTATTTTCTTTCTGATTATAGCACATTCACAGCTCATTTCACAGCCTGCAAAAGTTCCCCACATAACACAGTGCTAACAGCAACATGAAATTACCGTATAAGAGAATCATTATTGGTGAAGCTGCAGTAAAACCAGTCACAAAGTTCTTAGGGAAACGTTTCTGCACATGGACATTCGGGCTGGTAAAACAGACACTTGGTATGCTTGACATAGTAGATCATGCCCCCATTTACTTGCACTGCAGTGTTCACATGAACACAGAGGACTTTTAAAGCTGTTTTTGAGACTTGTCTTTGGCATCAGCCCTGGCCTTGCTCCTTCCTCAGAAAATAAAAAGTGCGTTTTTCAAACAGTGGCATGAATCTGAAATCGGTAACAGTCCTCATGGCAAATAAAGAATAAAATAGGCATCACAAAATATCATGTTCAAACAGAAGGGAAGAAAAAACTCCAAAAAATCCCCTCATCACAGAACACAGTGATGGGTAATTCGCACACCAGGAAGCTACTATAAAGTCACTTTGAAATGAACACACTTAATATCTTGCAATGCACTATTATGTGTTTAAAATAACCTCGTAGTAGTTGTGTCCTTCTAGGGTCTCTTGATCAAGACTACAGCTAACAAAACACATGTTTTTCCAATGCCCAGCACATACAGGTCAGAAGACCATTCATCCAAAGTTTCTTTTCACATGCAAGGGACCCAGGTGGTGTGACCTTCAATAGCTTAGACTACAGGACCTGCTTTACATCCAAAAATTAAATGCTGAATTTTTACTCCAAGTCACAGATCAAAAACATCAAAGTGGAGACGCAGTCACTGGTCACACTTTGGATTGCTAACAAGAGTCAAAAAACAATTTCCTGGTGAAATGAAACCTCCATACACAGACTTAGTGGAAAATTTAAGGAAAAAAGGTCTAACGAAAGTTAAAAGAACCCTTGACTCCTTTCCAAAACTCAGAGGTCCTTTCCTCAAGCTTATTCCCAACAAAAGTACTCATGCAGGTTTTACAGCTACCTTTTCACACTTCTGCTTTAAGTGCCAAATAAAAACTATGAGTGATCACTGTTCCCACAACAAAGGAACGTAAAGCTGGGGCAAAAGGAAGGCTAGATAGCTCATGCTATAGCTGGAAAGAGCTTTGCTTCTCACACCACAAAATACGACTAGGCATGTCAAATTGAAGGGATGCTCATGTATTGCTATCACGTTGGAAACCTACCGCTTTAGAAGTGACTACTGAGTTTGGATGCTGAGCATGAGGCAGTATAAAGACAGACTTCATTTTCAAAATCAAGCTTCTGTAAAGTCAGACCTCTCTGTGATGTCTAAAGTGACAGAAAATCAAATGCTGAAGAGTTGGACCTTCATGAACTGGCAGTGCAGTGGAATAGCACAGCCCTACTGTAAAAATATTTACAGTGCCTGCTGTAAACCACATAGTAAGTTACACAAAACAGATGGACATTTAATCGAAAAACACAAGTTCGTAAGCCAGCAATGAGCATTTGCTAATTTTAAGTGTTTACAAATGAAGTTAGACCCCTAAGAAAAAAATCAAACAGAACTGTGATTTAGATCTAATTCAGTGGTATCCATTTTGGTTGCAATTCAAACTCTGAACTTCTCAGCTAAAACTGACACTCTATTAGCTTTCACGTCCTTAGTTTCATATTTGCAGTGTACAAACATCAGATGACTGATGTTTTGATCAGAGGTATGTAGACAGAAGAAGCTTCAAAACAGCATTATGCTTCTTCGACAGCATGTCTCCCAGCCCATGTCACTGTGCTAGTAACCCATGTACACTCACAAACACGGCAAACGCTGCAGCTAAGAGTTTTGTTGTCCATCAATAGTTTGTATTCCAAAAATTCAGATTGGAATTCTTTATATTAACCTGTTTGTCCAGTAAACATTTCCTCATTTTCAAAAGTTTCAAAACACCTGCTGAGCTAACATGCAGTTGCCTGCTGTGCTCCCCTAACGAAACAGAGGAAGATAGTACAGATGCATATTAGTCACAAAAGGCCACATGTCCTTTTCCTCCATCACCCCACCTCCCATAATAACAGCTCACTTCAAAACAATAAACACATGCATGAGAAATGCCTAAACCCCAAGCCTACCGAAATGCTAGACAGGAGAGTTTAAGATCCTGAAGAAACTGAGGAAGACAAGTAATAAAGACCCCAGGCTTCCAGCGAACAAGCTCAGACTCTTCAGGGACCTGATCTGCAGGATCCCATGGGAGAGTTCCCCAGAGGGCAAAGGCGCCCAGGAGACCTCATTGATCTTCAGGCACAAGAATGACCCATGGCAGGAGACCAGGGTGGCTGCACGGGGAGCACCTGGCTGAACACAACCCCCCAAGAAAGTTCATGGAGAGGGAGCAGACAGGGGCTGCCCCACAGCAGTACTGAAGGGCTGCCCAGACACGAGGGAACACAAGGCCACAGATCAGCTAGAAACCGCCCCACGACAGGAGTGGCCTCTACAGGTACATCAGCAGCAGAACCAAACAGAACAGGGACTTGCTGCTCAACAGGTTGAGAAAAACAGTGGCAAAGGACATGGAAAGACTCAAGCAGTCTACCTTTTTTGCTTTGGTCTTTATCAGCCAGGCATACTCATGGGTCTTAGTGGCAAGGGCCTGGGGAAAGCTGTCAGGTAAATGAAGACAAAGATGGAGATGGAGTACTTAAGCAAAATCTATGTACACAAGTCCATGGGATCAGATGAGATGCCTCTGACGGTGCTGAGGAATTTGGCTGATGTCATTGCAAGGCCTCTCTAGATCACCTTTGAAAGGTTGTAGTGATCAAGGGAAGTCCCTGCTAACAGAGAAAAAGCAAGAAGGAAGATCCAGGGAACTACAAGGCAGTTAGTCTTGTTCCAAACCCCGAGAAGAAAACAGAGCAAATCCTCCTTGAATCTATTTCCAGGAACACGAAGGACAGAAACACCTCTGCGAACAGCAAGCATAATTTCCCAAAGGCAAAATGCGCTCAACGAACCCAGTTACTTATTATGATGAGCCACTGACTCTGTGGATGAGGACAGAGCAGTAGACACCATTTACCTTGACTTTAGCATGCTTTTTGATGCAGTCCTCCTTACCACTACAGCAGCCAAAAAGGCATGGACTAGATAGCTGGTCAACAAGGTTGATGAAAAAAGTGGCTGGCCTGACAAGCTCAAGACAGAAGTAAACAGGTCAAAGTCTAAACGGCAACTGGCTATGAGTGACATTTCTCTGGGGTTAATCTGAACAACAGCAGAACACACCCTCACCAACTCCATGGGTAACACCAAACTCCAATGATCAAGAAGCTGGAGAGTCGGACTCCAACCTGAAGGACCTCCACAAGCTGGAGAAGTGAGCTGACAAGCCTTGTGAAGCCCAACAAAAGCAAACGCAAAAATCTTACACCTAATGTGGAATAATCCCATGCCACAGTACATGATGGGGACTTACAGGCTAGAAAACAGCTTTGTGACAGGTGTCCTGGGAGTCCTGTGAAGAACCTGTTGAACAGAAGTAAGCAGGGCCTTGCAATGACAAAGGCTAACTGCATAGTCGGCTGCGTTAGAAAGAGTGCTTGCTAGTGATGGGAAGCAATCAACACTTACTATGCAACTTTTCTGATGCCTCAAATGGGAGCCCTGTTCTTGGTTTTATGACATACAAGCAGAGATAGATGGAACTGGGTTTGTTCTGACTAGAGAAGAAAAGGCTTCCTATAGACTTAGTGGGTGTCCACAGAGAAATGGTAGCGAAGATCTTCTCAGTGGTACATAATGAAAGGAGAAAAGGCAGTGGTCACAAGTTGCAGCAAGAGAAATTCTAACTAGATACAATAATAATTAAAAAAACCTACAAAAAGGGTCTTCAAACACTAGAATGTTTGTCCAGAGGGACTGCAGAATCTCCCTCCACAGAGATTTTCCACACTTGAGTGCACAAGACACTGAGCAACCTGATTTAATTTTGAAGTCAGCCCTGCCCCAAGCAAGAGGTAAGACCTCCAGAGTTCCACTGGTAAGTCTGAATCTCTCTCCTAAACAACAAAACCGTATGGTAAGCAGAAGTTTGGGAGAAAGAACAAACAGGACTACAGTGTGCAGAAATGCAGATCAACCATGTCTCTAACGCTTTCAGATGATCAGGCGGCATATGAAAACTGTTTCCGCGAAGTCTGAAAACATTCTCATGAAGCATTTACTTTCTACAAGGTTTAGACTTATATAATAAAAAACAACTCGAGCAGAACTGATTATGGAAATAATTGAAATACAAGGATTTCTTTGCTTCATCCTAATTTTCTGGATTTGCTTGCAGCTTATGTATAATTATCTTTTCAATTTAGATGACTATTTAAAAGCAAACCAAAACAATTATGCCTTTTACTGTTTTCAAGGTGTTTATTTAGATCAGAGCTTGCCCCCAACAAACTACATCTTCAGCTACAGACAACAGAATTTATCATTTACCAACTGTACAATATATTTGGCTCTTACGTAAAACTTATATGAAGAGAGATATAAATACATCTGTCTCCATATATGACTAGAGTGACTTTTTAAAAGAAACTGCATGAAGAGACCTATGGGCTTTTCTCTAGCAAGGTCATTTTTGAAACGCCCTTCTTGATCTGTGATGTCACTTCAGCCCTTGACAAGATCACACACATTTCTATGAAGAGTCAGTTCAGGTTCAGTGCCATGCTTACTCCAGAGCTTTACAGAATAAGACATAAAAATATCAGTCAACTTGCAGTTTGTGTTTACATAGCATAGTTTTTCCCGTGGTGATTCTTCAGACAATCTCACCAGAACAAAGAAAGCAGCACGCAGCTTTGAAGTATTAAGACTTTTAAAATATGTAACGTGTATAACTCTTCTACTCTCTAAATGGTCATTAGGTTTTCTGTTCCATGGGGGGAGAGGGGGGGTGGAAACCCATCACTGCAAATGATTAACATCTATTTCTCTTCTTTAAGCTCCAGTTTAAAGAATCTAGTATTACTGTCTAGGTCGAACACAAAATTTTAAGTGCAATTCTCAAAATCACAGATGGGTGGAGAACTCTAACCACAGTAACAAACAGCAGATTTCCCTACAGACAGCAGTATGGAAAAAGCTTTATCATTAGTATCGCCATTCAGTGCACCAACAGATGTCAGCGCTCAAAGGCAGCGAGAAAACTGACAGTGGAGTTAAAGACTGGGTCTGCATCTGCGTGTGTGTATCAGTGAATAGCAAAATTACTATCTCCTTAAGCACTACACTTTGAAAGTAAAATGTTTTTCACTTGGTATTCTTTTACATGAGCTACTTCCTATTTCCTTGGAAGAAAGCAGTCCCCAAACAAAAGAAATTTCAAAAGGCACAGAGATGTTTACTATGCAGTGGACTAAGCGACAGAAAAATATGCAGATACTTCAAAAAAATAGCCTCACAGTGGTCTGAATACTGATTAAAGAAACCAGCCACACTGATCTAATGCAATTTTACTGAAATGTTTTAAAAACACATACTGACTTTGAACAAACAATTGAAAAAGAGGGTTTACGTTGCTAAGCAATAAGATCACCCCTACACAAGTCAGATGATACAAAATTCTGGAAAAAAGTATCAGACCTTCTTTCCTTTATACTTTACTCATATAAACAATACACTGTAATGCCTTTAGCCTAAATGCCAGCAATATATATCTTCACATGAGAAGTGCAAAGCTGCATGTTTTTACATTAAAATTGCAACTTCTGCTTCTGCCCAGCATCAGAGAAAACCGTTGATTCTTCTGAAATAATTCTTGAGCTGTGCACTGGAAGTCTTGTAACAGCCAGATGTTCCGTAGCTCATCAGCTCATCCATTGCACAGCGTCATTTTGGTCCTCTGCTCAATAACGCCTACCATCTCTTCTGATCTTCATGTCTAATCTTATTAGAGATCTGCATTTAAAAATAAAAAAGGACTCAAGTTTCTTAGAAGCCAGGCTTCCATTCACTTGCTTTACTCCCAAGACAATTTAAAAGCCAAGGTACATATAGCTTCCAAGAGGGAGTGGGAGGACAAATGAAAGATTTTACACTTGTAGTTACCTTTGCATAAGAGACTGCATATCTGATTGTTCCCACAAGGGCTGTGAATGTTTAACTTTAACAGTTATAAGAATATAACAGCAGGTTATGTGCTCATCCAATCTGTTTGAAAAGCTTTTAAAATTAGAGGCATCAGAATGAGCAATACCTGTATCTTCATAAACACCAGCTATAAAATCCAATCAGCTTACTGCAGAGAGTTATAGCAAGTTGTCATATTATTTCGTACAAGCATTTCTTGGTTACAACAGAATTCAAGCTGAACATTTCAAGATGCAAGAAAGGCAAACTGGGAGTTTTACTGCCCTGCTTGCCTGCCTTCAAAACAGCACTGGACCAGAGCATTTGATTTCAAGTATTGCTTAAAAAGCTTACAGCTAGTGATCGAAACACAGAACCAGGGAGTCTCAGCTTTAGCCTCCCCCTGTAATAAATAGCATGATCAGCAGCAGTTCGGTGGCAAACCACAGCTGCCCATGTGCAGCTATGAACCAGGTTCCAAAAATCCCGGTTTAAACAGACCCTAGTGACCTGACGTGCCCAGACTAGAGACCTGCAGTGCGTGTAGCAGCCTTCGCCCAGCACACAGCAACAGCCCCGGTTTAGAGGGGAAAAAACCAAACCAGAGCCAGGTAGTCAAGCTCTGCTCTTCACCATCAACCTGCGTGACCTTGCACAAGTCACCAGACCCCTCTCAGCCCTGGGAAACCAAACTGTTTTCCCACAATGGTAAAGTCTTCTGGACTCTGCAGGCAACGCTGCCGAGCACCGCGATGCAACAGTGACTTAACCACAATTCTGTAAAAGGTTTCATTTAATCTGGTTCAGGCAAGCATGCGCTTTATTGCTCACCAATTATGTTTTCATGACAGACTTGCAGACCTGATTATAAAGAGACATGGAAAATGGAAAAACAGATATGCTTCTTAGAAGCGTGCACACATTCTTTCTGTCACATGCTTAAAAAAAAAGCAAAAAAAAACCAACCCTGAACAAATTTTGTGTATAACGGAAATTCTCACACAGAAGAAGGAACCAGTACACTGAGTATCTGGTACACTGCCCATATTGCTTAATTCAGAGGCCCACCTAAACAATTATTTCCTTCACTTGTAAAATGACAGTTCTAGGAATAACTTAGACCACAAAATCCTTCAAAACTGAATGTCTAAAAAGTACTTTATACAGACACACCCATACAGCTGAGTGTGTTACCAGAGAAGCACACAACCGGAGTGTTTCATCATCTCTGTACTATCTCAGGCAGCAGTTCACTGCCAGAGAAGTGCTGCACCGTTAGACAGCAGCAAACACTGAATCAAAGCCACTTTCCTGAAGTATTAGACTCTTATCCTGCCAAACAAGTTAGAAGACAAATTTCTCATTTGTAAATAAAGGAACTACTTGTTAAGATACTCTTAGAGGAAAAGCAGACAAATTTACATCTATGCTGGCTCCCCAAGCTAGAAAAAGAAAAAAAAAAAACAAAAACAAAGCAATGAAACAAAGTTAACACGCTGAACAGTTCTTTACAGCAGCATTTTTCAGACAGCTTTAAGAAAAGGTCTGTCCATCCAACAGTCATACAAGTGCTTCTGTAACAATGTTAATTACCTTCCACAAGAAGTGCTGTCGACTGTCTGTCCATGATTTCCTTTTCATAGTCCTGTGCTCTCATTAACATTCAAAGAAGCTGTCAAAGCCTGGCTGTCTACCACTCTTATTTTCCCTCTGAATGAGATAAGGCATTTTTTGGCCTTAACGGTAGATTTTAATAAACTGGTGGAATTTTCCTGCTTCAGTTCGCCCACAGAACTACAGCCTTAAGCAACTGTACTCCCCAACATTATGATTTACTCTATTTCTTTATATTAAACGGCTGCCATAGGCTTCTATACTAACATTAAATACAAAACCATCACCATGAGAATATAACTTTTGCCAAAACACAGGAGACATTCCATTTTAAGCTTTACCTCATGTCTTTATATCACCTTACCTAGTTTTCATTACAAGAGTCCTCTGTGTCTGGAACTTCGTTTTTGCCTTTACATAAAATGCACACTTTGGTTTTCAGCTAAAGAATCAATCATGTGCTTGATATTTTTGTGAAAGCCAGATGTTTTTGACTGAACATTTAAAGCCTTTTAATTTTCCCCACAATTCTCAGGATCCAGTTACATAGGATATTCCGTTGGTTTTGGTAAAATTACCTACTGAGAACGTAGACCAAGTCCGAATGTAAGAAAACTAAATATTCTTCTTAGCTCACAGAAAACAGGTGGAAGGCTGAAAAAAACATGAAGTAGCAACAGGAACAGATACTATTCCGGTCAAATATGCACACAGCCACACACACGAGACATCCCTCCATCTCATGACTGATGTTCAAGTCAGACAGGCAATTGCCTGCATGGCAGAAACTTCAAGTCGTTTGACTCGAGAAGAGGCTGCCAGGTTCTCAAAAAAAGGCATCTGAAGCAACTCACCTGCAACAATGACCTCCACTAAAAAGACCTGAAGGGCTCCCAGCAGCAAGAACATTAATTTGGCAAAGGCATACCCTATTTCATATCTTGTGGACAAAAAAATGCCTCAGTCCCATTCTCCTCCACTTCGCTCTCCTTTCAGATGCATCGGCTTAGTGGAGGTCCACTGCTTCCACTGTGCTCAGACCTCCACCGAGCCACTTTGGCTCCCTACCCCACCAGGCCATGAACCCAACAAAAGTGGGGGTAGCATTCTGTCCGCCTGGCAGGTTGAACTGCCTCTGCATAGGGACTGGCAAGTGACAGAAACAAGAGGTTTCTTAACAGGAGTCACTGAATCATACCCTTAGTAACTCCAATTAAACTTCTCTGGGGGTTGGACTAGATGACCTTTAAAGGTCCTCTCCAACCCAAACTATTCTATGATTCTCTGCATCTTGTAGTGCCGTTATCCCTAAGCAAGCAATTTAACTGTTTAGTGACACTTTAGACACCATAAGATAACCCCTGCCACCTCCAGCTGCCACTTCACAAGAGTACAAATGTTCCAACAAACCCAGGGAAAATGTCTGCGAGCTCTGTAAGGATGACCTTAGCTTCTGCTGCGTAGGTAGCTTACACCCCTATCTGATTCCCTGTATTTAGGCACTTTATTCTCCTCCTTAGTGTCTTTTATAAAACCATTTCCAAAAAAACGCGAAAAAAAAGACACCAAACCCCAGCAGTATTTATCATGAAGTAAAGCACTGCAAAACACTCAAAAAGAACTAGAGATACAAAAATACTGAAGATTATAGGTAGGTAAATAAAGCTTTGGGAGGAAAAAATAAAAGGGCAGGATTCATTTTAAACTCCTTCCACAAACTGAATGACAGCTACAAGATGTCAGCATTAACATCACAAAGTACTTGAAGAAAACTTCTTTCGAAATTCCTGGCAACATGCTGATGGTGCAATGCATCGCCACATTGCTTACTCATTACATGTCAATTCCTTTCCTTTCACTGTATCTTGTTCTTAAAGAAATGTATCATCAGGGAAGGTGGCTTTTTCTGTTTGAAACCCAAAACACTCAACACTTCCCCAGCTGTATTTTAACTCTTTCCTTGCCCTTCCTATGAAGGCCTCCACAACCTTCCTCCCAGTAGAAGCACTCTGAATTTTGGTCTAGATGAGCTGGGGCTTCAGTAATTCCTGTCACTGTGTTTCTTTTCCCCTTTTCTGTTTTGAGAAAAGGGGTTGGGAGGTAACAGTCTCCTGAAGCACAGCACTTCAACCTGCTATAGAAGATTATTGCAGCAGGCTGAACCTTTACTCTGCAAACGTCACGTTGTACAGATTCAATTTTAATGGAGAAGCTAGCCCAGAAGATCAGACACCAGCTCCTAAAACAAGGCCACTGAGAGAGGTTTCATACCTCTTTAATCCACATAGTACTGTTCCCTCACCACAGCCAAAACTAGCACCAAGTCAACCCTTCCATTAAGGCCTTCAACTCACCAACGTGGCAGAAAACTATCCAACTTCTCTGTTCTAGCAGTTTTCTGCTGATTTCGCAAGCTGAAGCAGCTTATGGAGGGCTATGGTGTTATTAACACAAAGCAGACAGTGGGAAAAGGCAGTCCAAAGTGGTAAGAAGAGACGTCGCCTCCTCTTTTGACAGCAACAAGTATTAATGAGCTCACCTTGTCTTGTAAAAGTTAACAAAATGAAAGAAGTCTCCTCTCAACCCGGCACCAGACCCCGCTGAGCAGCAGCACCAGGACAGCAGGCAGCAGGAGGGCAAGCAGTGGAAGCATGCTGGAAGGCACCAGGGGCCAACTGCCCTCCTTCAGCAGCCAGACACCTCCTATAATTTTGCCGTTACTGCTCCTTGTTAGTGGAGAGTTCTGATTACCCCCAAGTGCTGCTATGTCAAGTGCATATTACATCTCTGATTAGTGCTTTATTTCCATGCTCACAAGCTTTCTTTCCTCCAGATACTTCTGAACTTCCCTGCAACATTACCAAGACTTCTTGCTTAACCTAATGACTTTCAACTAAACTGCATAAAAGCCACCACAGAAAACAATTAAACAAACAAAATGAATGCTGAGGACTTAGGAAGCTCCAGAATTCACACCTGCAGTGTAACCTCAGTTCAGTTCTTCATAGAAAGACAGCATGAAGCAATCTTCAGCTGTGGAGTCTGTTTTGCAGACTTGCGAACATTGCCCCATTGACCTCAACGGACTATTGCTCAGGAACAACCGCAGAATCACTGAGTAACATTCTCCTCTCCAGGACTTCTACTAGATGACTGTAACAATCAAGAGCTGTGCAAGCAGTTGGAGCACTGCATGATTGTGCTCTTCGGACATCAATTCCAGTTTACCAAGGAGGCTTTTATCCTGAAAACCTGTCCAAACAGCTCTGAACAGTAATGTCTACAGTTTCCAAGCTAGCTACCTTGTACAAGAGCAGCACAGTGGCATTAGTATGGTGCTCCACCAACACCAATAGCTTGCTGTCCAGCAGGATTAATTAGCCTGGGCAGAGCACTGCACTAATGTGATTATATTGCTTCTAGTACCTGAGCTAGCTCATTCGTTGTTTTTTATTTCTTTCCTCTGAAATAAAAAGAGTTCAGATTTTGCCATTTTCTTAACATCTAAATAAATCAATCAGTTTTTTTTGTTTTTTTTTTTGGAAGAGAGAGGAATGAGACTTGAAAAAGATTCAAAATCAGATTTGCCTAGTCGAAGCTTTGTGTCTCCTGCCTCCACAGCCTGTCCCTACTATTACTGTCCTCTTCTAATCACTTCTTTTGTTCACATCAAGCTGCCACCTGTTCCACACTGCCTATGCACCAGCAAGTCTTCCCTGGAGATCAGAAATAATGATGTCCAGCCACAACCCCCTGTGACAAGAGCAGAGATTGAAAGATGTTCAGTTTAAGTGGAACAGAGTCGTTGTTGCCTTCCACTCCCCATATTTTACAGATGGGGAACAGACATCACAGGAGGTCCTTGCTCAGAAGAGGGGCCACCTCTCACATCAGTGAGTGGAAGAGCAGGAATACAAACCACAACTTCCTATCAGGACACCGAAACAGAGACCAGTGTGAGCTGGACTAGGTACCCAGACCCTGCCCCGAGTCCTGGAGACACCAGAGCATCACTGGAACTGTCCGAAGAACTCAGGTTCTGACAAAATATGAATATGCTTGTAGGCTCAAAAGAAGCTTTGTCTCTTTGCTCAAGGCTTCCTGAAGCAGCCAGCATGAGGAAGACAGTGGGCAACATCAGGTCAGCCAGTAAAAAATTCAGCAGCCACAAGCAACCGACGGCTGTTCTACAGCAGGAAGTACTGGGCAAACCCCACTGCCGGCAGTACTGCCAGACCATCTTGCTTTTCTGGTGGGGTGGAAGGCAGGGATGGCAACACAGACCCCACTTCTCCGTGTCTCCTCAAGTCTTTTACTTGATTGATAAGCTTCTAGCAACTTATATTTCTAGTTATTTGTCATATGATGCTGGTTTTGATACTAAATGAAGTTCAAGAACTTTTATATTCCCACCTTTTTCAAGTTTCACTTTTTTTTTTACATACAAAAAAGTATGCCATAGAAAAAAGTAGTTAAAATTTCTATAACAAAACCTTGTTAAGAAATGTTATACAGTCAAGGCATTTTACTGCTTTGTGATCATAAACCATATTAGTACTGGCTAGACTTCTAAACACTTATTTTAACTTGAAATTTAAAACAGTAAAAGGCGGCGGCATCTCTAATCTCTCTCTCCCCTCAGCTTTTTATCAGCATGTTGGTGATACAGAGCTCTTCCAGGATAGAAATGCAGGGAAGAACAACCTAATTTCTTGGCATTCTTTTCCTTTAAAGTAGCTCGCTTCCTTCAGCGAGAAGTACCCACGGGAATAGCTTTAAATTTTGAGTTCTAGGTATACAACATACATCACATAATGCACACTGAAATTGCAGGCTCAAAAGGGTACAAAAGCAGAAAGCTGCTTTACCTTTGCAGCTCCAGCATGCAGCCACCATGCACAGGGAAAGGAGCTGTAGGGGATAATTCCAGTTTCTGTGCATTTACAGTGTAGTACAAAAGTTCACACTTCAAAATGTTACAGTTTAAAACTATTTCTAAAAAGACTGCAGATTAGAACTCCAGCTTGACAGTAAAGCATCAACATAAAAGAAGTAGGTAACAGCTTGCAAAGAGAGAGAGAAAAGCAACATAAAGGCCAACACAAGAAACAATGTGAAGCAAGTTAAAACAGAATAGGAAACAATGTTTTACAGTCAGGGAAGGGAAAAAAAAAAACAACACTCATTCTTTAAAAAAGGAAAATCGAACCCATCAAAGCACTGTAAAACTGCAAGAGCATTTAAGTAAACAACATGTTACCATCACACACTGAATCAGGAGGAAAAGAAATGCCCAGAAACCACACACAGAACTGAGAAATTAAACTGACATGTGAAGGAAAAATAAAGATCTGGAAACTAAGTGCAGTCTCTCTGCCATCTCTTGTGCCTACACAGACAAAAACCTGGGTTGGGGAGTTACTGTGTTGTCGGTGGCTCCTGCGTAGGAGTGGAGGAGAAAGAAGAATGATGGAAAGGAACGGGAGGAAGAAAAATCTAAGGGATACTGGGGTACGCATGTGTGTACACGTACATATATACACAACCATACAAATATATGCACACATACACACGTGTATCCATACATAATATAAGATAACTTGGACCAGCCGGCACAGAGCAGGACCCCTAAAAGCAGGATACTCGAGTTTTATCTTCTTCCTCCTCCTGTTTATTTACTTGTTGCGGTCTTCTCTACCACAAAACCGCGTACATCAGGTGTGGAGCCTGATTACTTCTAAATACATCCAGACGGCAGTTCAGGATAACTGGGAAGAGAGTTTCCTGGTATCTCCAGTGGTTCTGTGCGGCTCAGGGAGGCTGTGTGACTAACCCAGCAGGGAACATCGCCTCTGCACGCCGAGATGCGGTCTGTACTGTCCGCACCAGAGAGTTTCCCCCCCCAAAAATCCTTTGCGTTGGTATTTGCTGCTTATGACTGCTGCACGATTTGCAAACATGGTTAAAACCGACGCAAGGGCTCCAGAGCACAGACCACAACTTGAGACTTGCGGGAGCTCATTACCCGGCGCTCCGCGTTGCTGTCCGGGCTCGCTGTTCCGACCGCCCCGCACAGGCACGCAGTAAAACCGAACCAGCCCGGACCGGGATAACGGCGTTTCACGGACACAGAAACGCTCAGCAGCGGCTCCAGTCTCTCTCCGTTCTCACCTCCATCGCCGGAGAGCGGGACACGTACGCGACTAACTAATCGGTAAACCCTCAGCCCCGCGGGCAGCCGGATCGGCCAGTTCAATCCGCAAACCGCCCGGTAACGGCGGGAAGCTGAACTGCGTTATCAAGGAGATTCTTCTTCCACCAGAGCACCCTGACAAGCGCACTTTGGGGAACTTCTGCGGGGGAGGTGGGGGGGTGGTTCGGAACGGGACCCGGACCGCCCGAGCGGCACGGAGACGGCAGTGGCGGGAATCTGTCGGGACCCACCGCAGCCCGGACGCCGCGCCGCCACAGCCCGCACCGCCCGCGTTCCGCCGAACGCCCCCCAGCCCTTCAGCCCGCCGGTATGGCGG
>Ga0065711_1002100_pt1 | contig 36578 bp, 16 predicted proteins | sample Hoacrofraction12_FD_59098 | JGI IMG/M metagenome (GOLD analysis project Ga0065711, IMG submission 59098) | Hoatzin crop microbial communities from Cojedes, Venezuela - Epithelial fraction 12 v2 (version 2) | ecosystem: Host-associated > Birds > Digestive system > Esophagus > Crop | place... | reverse complement strand
CCCGCCCCAATGCTCTTGCCCTCAGCCGTTGAGCCTAGGCTTGTTAGGAGGCTTTAGTTTTACTGTAGTGATTCCTGAACTAATACAGTTTTCTCGATTCAGTAGTAAGGCTTTTCTTTTTACACTGAATTATTGTTAAATTTTATTTCTGTTTCTTTCTCGAGGTGGTTCCCCCCCCCCCTTCCTCCTGCAGTCAGATGCACGCTGCAAATGGCACAGACAGTGCCTCCTATTGTGGCTCAGGCTCAAGACTTCACATATGTAAAATGTGACTTGCAGCACTTTCTTTGAAGCCTAACCACAGCCAGGGAGCTGTAATTGCAGTCTTTGATTGCGCCGACTTCGCTTGTGGATTGGGCTTTGCTAGGGCTTGCCTTGCTTGGCCAGCCTTCAGCTCCAGCCCCCCAGTGAAGCCTTAGATGTGGGAAGCCTTCAGTCTCCGTAGCGCATGCCTGTGGTTTCTTGAAAAGAATCCTGATTTGACCTGTTTTATATCTGTAAGGCAACGCCATCATCATTTGTGGGTTTTAGGTATTATTTGGTTTATCAGCAGCAGAAGCCATTTCCAGCCCGTAGCCTTAAAGTGCAGCTGGGCACAGGCTGGGTTCTGGATGCTGGTTTCGGGACAGCCACTGTGTCCCTCGCTGTCCTGCGGCACTCGCTCAGAACTGAACAGATCTGGGGCTTCGCCGTCCCTGCCCGCCTGCAGCGTGGCAGTAGCACGTCCAGCCTGCCCGCGGGTGCGGGGGTGACTGGGCGCCGAGGGGGGCTGCGGACAGGAGGCAGGCGCTGCCAAAGCTGCGCTAGGAGCGAGAAGGACACGCTGGCCGCTGTGTGAAAAAGCTGAGGGCCAGAGCAAGGCCGCGGCCGTTATTTTAACCTCCTGACTTCAAAGACGGCTTGCTGGTAAGGGAAGGGGGGAGGAGGCAGGGAACCATCTCAACAGAAGAACATTTCATTTCCTTCAACGAAGTAGACATTCCTGGCTGCTAATGGGGAGTAGCTCTGAATCACAGCGCTTGTATCGGACTGCTGTGAACTGCTGGCCTGGCGCCTCAAGGCCATTCCTCAACAGGAAGCTGAATGTTTTCGTGTAGGACTGAGAGGAAAACCTTCCCAGGAAGAGCAACCTGGACCAAACCTTTGAAAATCCGGGATGAAAAGGCACAAAATAAATATAAAGCTGCAGGGTGCTCTCCCCAGTGTTCCTCTGCTGTTTGCTTGGCCTCTTTCGTGCGCCTTGGAAAGGTAGAGCCCTGCGTCGCTCTTTGATCCGCATGTGTTACGGAGCACTGTGCTACTTTATGAAGGAAGAAAAAAAAAAAAGGCAGGAAGCTCAGAAGGCTTTTTTTAGTTGGGACTTGGGCTGGTTTTATGAGGAAATAGGAACTGAATTAGTCAACACAGACCACCTCTGTTGAAGCCACTGGTTTGCCAGTGGACTTTCAGCTGTACTGTTGAGGCCACAGTGGCTTTCGATGTCCTTTTGTGGCTACCAGCAGCAGGTGAAAATTACTCATTATGTATCGGGGAGGGTGGTATTTGGGAGCAGGGGAGAGTGTCCTTCAAATTAAAGCTATATAGGACAGTCTGATCTAAAGTTGTGCTTGTTCTTTCTAACTTACTTAGTCTGCAGCTAAACTTCTTCAGTTGCCCTCGGCTTTCCTTTCCACTAAAACAATGGTCACATGGGTGGCCTCTGAGGAGGGCTTGCGCTCACTGAAATCAAATGGTCCAAAATCTGCTTTGGAGGCTTTCTACCCTGGAGTACGTTAGCGGGTGCAACACTGTATTCAGGAGCTGTACTTGACCAGTGCGGGCAAGGTCCTTTGCGTTGTGATGGCTCACACGGAAGCTGCAGCAGACGGGCGGTGGGTGCCCAGTTATAAATGGCCCTGGTTTAAATGCTGCTGCTGGAATATTTGCTGATCAGTTCTGCTTGTGGCTCTTACAGGCTCAAGTAGTCTACGGATTACGATCAGTCTAACAGAAGTGTGACTTGGGGTTTCAACAACTCCATTTCTTCATAAAGTTGTTCTGTCTTGCCTTGCGTGAGTCAAGGTGCTGGCAGTGTATAATCTTTGTGTGACTAAGCACTCTGTGGTTCTTCTGGTGTAAATTCACTCACCTTCTCAACCAGACCGCACTCCTGTGCTAATTTTGGTCATTCGCAAAAGCTCTGCTCATTGAACCCTTTACTTGTTTGGCAGCTGAGTAGTACCTGCAGGCCTAGAGGTTAACGTGATTTGTTTGAGATACCAATAATCCTTAGACCGTTACTGGAGAGCATGTGTCCAGCTGTGGAAAAACGCCTGACTCATTGGACCATGGCTGGGTGGAGTCCCGTTAGAACCCAGTTGTCTGGGTCAGAAGGCCAGGGGTGATGGTTGAGTTAGCAGTTGCGTGAGTCAGCTGATGTAACCCAGAGACCTAATGATGAAGAACTGTTCCTGTCTGGATGACCAATATCTGTAGGGCTTGCACTGTTGGCCTTTTCACATGCTCTAAGAACATAAATCCTTCCGCGATCCTAGTGAACTTTACTGCCCATGGCGCTTACACAACTGGAAGATGTACCCTACCCTACCGAAGAGCAGAACGAACCCTCTTCAGTCGTGGGGATGCACCGTAGGGTCAGTGTCCGCACAGGCCTCCCTCACCCCATTCCTCTACCCAGCTGCTTCCAGAAGACAGCATTTCTTCATTTCTGCAGGGAATAGAGCTTGAGGCTCTGAATTAGAGGTTTAAGTGACCTCAACCACTGTAGTACCAAAGCCTGAGGATGTCCGGACTTATAACAGACATCTGGGTCAAGTGTTGTGGATAAATGAAATCCTCTACAAAAGGGAGTTGCTTCTGTAATGTGTTGAATGTCTAAATAGCTTTAAAAAACCCACTTTCTAGTTGGCGTGGACATCTACTTAAAATCGAAAATACTCTTCATAAATATTCTTGCAAACTTCAGGCAAGAGCAAACAGCAATACTCTGCACTTATCTTTGACATTGCAAATGCATATTCCACTAATACAGTTGTGCCACAGAGTTAGAGTGACTGTTCACCAGCTTCTTTGAAGGTGTTTTTTTTTTTAAAAAAAAAAAAAGGCTTCATATAGTCTTTCTCTCTCTCCCCCCCCATAGGTGGGAAAAGAAATGCTTTCTCAACTTGCAAAGCAAAGGCGGCGACACCAGGACCCCTTCTGGAGATGGAAGCTTGTTAAACCCTAGGTGTGTCCTTCATCCACACAGACCACCCCCAAGGAGTCTGTCTAGGATGTCATTCACCCTGATGTCACTGCTAGAGACACTGAATCATAAAGACAATCACTGCCAAAATCCCTCACGATCACAAGGTCCAGCCCCGACATAAATAAAGCGAATGAGCTGCTGGGTCAGCAGAGCAGCTTTCGTCTTCACCCCGCCTCTGCCTTGCACTCTGAAGCCCCCGTCTCACCGTGCCCACGCCCAGTCAGCAGACAAAGTCGCCTGGCTGCCTCTGCCTGCTTCAGCCAACAGAGTCACGCCACGGCTGCCCCACGCCGCGCCTCGAGGAATGGCATTTGCCTGGACCAGGATGACACCCTCAACCTTCTTTTTATTTAATGGTGCGACAGGATCAATTTTGGTTTTAGCTTTTTTTAAGAAACTTGAATGCTTTTTGTATTTTAACTTTTAGTTTGTCATTTCTTTGGTGTATATTTTACTAGGTATGAGCTTTTAAACAAATGTCAGAAATCTGAAATACTTTTTAAATAAAAGGGGGTTTTCTGTTGGTTTTTTTTTCTGACAGAGGAAAAACCTGTATGGAAAAAAGGTGGCTTTTTTGTTAAACTATTTGTAACAAATAGTGGCCTCTCAGTCTATGTAATACAGTGTCCTGTAGAACTAAATAAATGTAACAACAGTCAGCTGGTCAGTAGACACGTCAGTCTTGCATCATCTCTGTAAGCATAGGCAATACATCCAGCAGATCTGACTGCAGTGAGTTCTCCTTCTCACCCATTCCCCTTCTCCTTGTAAAAAGCCCAGCACTTGAATTATTACTTTGATTGTTCTGTATTTGTATCTGTTTTTGTTAGCCTGTTAGTGGGATTTTATGCCAGTTGTTGAAATGAGCATTGATGTACCCATTTTTTAAAATAGTAAGGCACAGCCTTTGCCAAAAATACTGTCAACCGTTTCTTTTTTTTTTTTTTGGTCATTCCAGTTTGAGTTATGTGCTGAGCATTTGTTTTTTAATAAAAGCTTTGTAATAAAACTGAAGTCAGTTGTCTGGCCTAAAGAAAATGAGAACCCCTCGAAGGTGGAAGCAAGCCCAGGAAGGCACAGTCACTGCTAAGGCTGAAGACTTCTGGCTCAGTCTTCTTCCCTTGTAGGAAATGCGATGTGTCCCTTCGGCTGCGTGCTCACCTGAAGTAAAGTCATTTTGGAAGACAACTTTCTTTTTCCTCCTAAAGGGAGCAGCAGTCTCTTCTTTTCATGCCAGGAGTCAGGAATGGGCAGGCTTGGTGCCCCCTTACGCGTCTCGGGTGGATTTGGCCCAAGTGGAAGTACCAGGGTCTGTGATCCCGCCCTCTGTCCTCAGTTTCTACCCAAGTCTTACTAAACGCAGTGGTGGCCTTAAGCTGATGATTACAAACGTGGATTCCCTTCTTTCTGGATGCAGTCCACACCCACACAAGGGGCAGAAGTCTACAGTTAAATTTCTTATAGCTGTGTAAATCGTCCCACAGTCAGGGACCGGAGCCGGCTGCGGAATCGGCTATGGAGGGCCTGGTTTCATGGTGTCAGATCCAACGGGTCGGCGTGGCCCTGCTGCCAGTGGTGCCTGTGGGACGCTGCGGCCGCAGCAAGCAGGTGTCTGAGTCTTTCAAGCCCGAAACACTACCAGCAACTTCTCTGACATCCCTTTCGTTCAGGGACTGGTATTCCACAGCGCTGGAAAACAGACACAGCTGCCTGACTTCTGCTAAAGGACTTCAGAAGGAAAAAACCCACCGTAGCCACAGACAGGCTATTCCTACGGTTTGTGAGCACCACTGCAAAAGACATACTATGAAGTGTACACCGAATCCATATACCTCGTATTCCAGCTCCTGACTCTTGTTTGCTGGGAGACTGGACTGAGTCGAGCGCCAGCTACAAGAAATTACATCGGTGAGTTACTGCCTAAGGAAGCTTTGTGAGTAGATTGTTTATAACTGACCCTTAAACTCCCTCTGTTGCATAAGAAATTTCATAATTTAAAAATGTTATAAAACAGCTTCCTCTTAAACCAGCATGCACTGCACACAAACCGAACTGTATGACTGTAACCAGCATATTAGTTCTTGCAATATTTATTTCTAGCAACTAGTGATTATGTTAAACAAAAAAAAAAAAAACCAAAAAAAAAACCCAAAACCAAACCAACAAGTGACCAGGCAAGGGAACGCCCTCAGATGGCAGGAGACAAGACCTCTGAGAGAGCAGCAACTGTGTACTGGAGTTTTGAAGACTGGCCTGTGTTTCCAGTCCAGTCAATTATCGCAGCCTTTGCTGGAAACCTGTCTGGTTTTCGGTTTGGGTTTTTAAAGGTAAAAAAGCAAGTACTTTAGTGCAGTAATTGTTCTAAATCAAGGATTACTGCAGCGAGTTCTGTAAATTACATGTTCCAAAGATAATAGTTCTTTTTAAAACTTTTGAAAGCATGACCACTTTATTTAGCCTTTTTAATGGCTATTTAAAAGGACACTTAACCATTTTGCAAAAAACAGTTCCCAGTAGAGGTGTTAGCCCGATGTAGCACACTGTCCCAATATGTAGCGAACAGTTAGGCCTGTCTTAAGGACGAAAGGCCTTTCGGCTCTAACAGTGAAGGAGAAAAGGAATTCAGGAGCTAAAAATAACATCTCTGCTGTTAACATACAGTGAGCAAGCACCATGTGTTGGGCTCATTCACAGATCAAAGCCTTTTCACATATAGCAACTATGGGAAAGGTTAACTAATGTGCAAGGCTCAGGATGCTCCTGTGAGAGGACCTGAAACAGAGCAACCGTGCTATCCTGGGATCCCCGTGACCTGGGCCAGTGCCCGCTCCTGCCCCAGCTGCTGACTGGCGTTTGTTCCTGTGGGACTGAGCGAGCAGGTTGACCTGGGCCCTCACTGCACCGCGCCAGCTTGGCAGCGGAGACAGAGGAGCTAGTGAAAGCGGCCTAGTGGTGATGGTGTTACCCTGGCAGTAAGGTCAGGTTTAAATCCTTGTGATGCCAAATACAGGATTCCAGGTGAGACTCAAAAATGATACCTAAATTCCTGATGGGCAATGAAGGCAGAAGTCAGTATCTAGCCATGTCTCTCTTGGGTGCCTGAGGAGATGATTACCCTGCATTGCCCACAGAAAATGTCTTTACGGATTTAAATGCTCCTACCTAATAGCTGAGTTAATTATCCAGATGCTTCTGCACAAGCATTCATAAACCCACGCTCTCCCTCCACGCTTCATTCCATGCGTGCGCCAAGACCAGTTCTGCACAGATCACAGTACAGGTAGTCCCATCCATAAACACAGCAGGTACCCTAGCAGCTAGGAAACATGTGTCCTTCCCGCTCTTCTCACCAAAAAAACAGCAAAGGGCAAAGACACAGAACAGGGCAGCTGAGCCAGGGTTATTTACAGCTCATCAGGCCAACATCACAGGATGGTCAGGCTCCTCAGACTGCTGGATCACCGGGAGCAGAGCCACTTCCCCTCCGTTACATAAAGGAACAATGCCCCAGGCTAACTTTGGCCTCTTAACAGAGCAAGTGATGACATATTCACTACTGGTGCTTATAGGGACTCGCCAGCTCTAGAGAATTGTCGTTTCCGCTTTGGATTAGCCAACAGAAAAGTCAGTAAGTTAGCTGTGCAAGTGACAGCTCGGTGGTGAGGTCAACTTGCGGCAAGTGTGGGACCTCAAGGGCCCAATCCTTGCTCCCGGCTGTAGGACAGCGGGACCCGGAGCGTCAGTCATCTGCACTCCTTTGAAACCACAACAGTGCGCAAGGCTTTGATTCAACCATTCCCTGCTTCCTGATGGCCTCCTGCTCTGGTCTACATGGCAGCTAATTAGGTTGAAGCAAGACAGGCAGAAAATGAAGGACACTGCAGGGACTAAGAAATGCCCAGTAACCTCTCCAGCGACATCACTGCAGTTTGCTCCCTCGCACTCACACGGGGGCTGACGTGCCAGGCACCCCCCCTCCAGCATGAGGGCCCAGCACCAAGTAGCACACTACAGGGGAGGGAAGCGATTCCATGAATAGCCAGAAGCCTGTCGGCTGTGAACACCTTTCTCCTAAGGTGGGTCGGTGACAAAACTACTGGGCTAAGAAGGAAGTTAGCCAAAAACCTAGACAGTGTGCCCAAACACAGTCATTTTTCCACATGACAGGCCAGGAAGAGAACCTCTGGATTAATGTATGGATTTACCCTGTGAGTCTCCTCATAGATACAAAGATCGGCTTCAGAAAGCAAGCAAGCAAACAAGCATCTGCAGCCCCAGGGAAACGGACGCGTCTGCCAGAAATACAGGAAACGAACCCCTTAACCGCCAGCTTTCAGCCAGGTCAAAGCAAGGACTAAAATTCTATTCCCCGTCCGCCCAGGTACGTACTCACACCTTCAGGCCATGGGCTTTAGGTGATGTCTTCTCCCTGGCTGGCAGACTCCTCCTGCAACAGCTGTAACTTCAGAGCCACAGAAGCAGCAGCTCCTTGGCTGAGATAGCAGTCACTGCTTGCCTGGTCTGGGAGACTAAGGGCATCTTCCTGTGAATGATGTGCCGCAAAACGCATTTCGATAAACTCACCCACCCCACCTCCCAGAAACCCAGCACATACAAATCAGTGACAGGTTTGTTCATCCCTCTCAGCTATGGAAAACCGACACAAGCCAGCAGAGCTAGGAGAAAAATTTCCATCCGCCTCATACCAGAAGAGCAAACTCACCCAAGAACTGGTCTGTCCTGTTCACTGTGCTGCGAAAAGGTAACCACAACAAAACAGAATCTTCAGCAGAGTAAGAACAACAACATACTCTACAACTTAATGGTCAAAACACTTAGAGAGGCAACTCTTTGAATTTGGACTAATTTCCTACAGCTAAGAAAACTGGCTAAAAAATCCTGCAGCATATTGATTAGACTGAGGGAGGACCACCTCTGTGTCTTCTCCTAAGAGAGAACAAGCCACAGAAACAAGGACTCAGATCTTGACAAAGCAAAATGCTGTACAGGGGTGAGGTTTTCTTAGCACCTGCCTGTGAAAGTGAAGTGGGCAATAAAAGACGAGACAGTACACACCAGAACGTGGCAACAGCTATACCCATTGAATGAGATGAAGTTTCCACGCCTGAGATGGACAAGATTCTTAAAATCTAGTCGCTGTGTTTGCTACCCTGAAATGTGTTTCATTCTTACTCCTCTCCTGTGAAATCTGTTTTATTCTGTCACGATTAACATCATCAGCAACACCTTCTTCCTCTCCACTCAGTCCTAAATTAGATAGGCAGTAATCATAGTTGCAAACAAACCATGCCTGAGGAATCACGGAATGGCCACTGCTCTTTTCCGGTAAAAACCTGCCATCTCAAACTCTACCCAACTTTTTAGTAAAATGTCCTGAAAGAATTCACAATCAAAACACTTTAACGTGAGATCCCTCAACAAATTTAACAACAAGTGGTTTTAGTCAGAAAATTCAGATTGTATAAAGAAGATTTTGACATATGGTCTAAAAGTTTCCCGTTGTGTGGCACTGGTATAACTGTGTGACTTGGAAATAAAACCACTCACAGCACTCAATTAACCACCGAGCAGTCTAGTTCTACCTATGCTGGTGTTCTAAAGCAGTTACTCACACCTTTTTTTTTTTTTAAGTGTGAATTTATTGAAATTACTTACTGAAACAGAATAGCAAGCAGTTTCTCAGTATCTAAGCAGTTTATTCCCTTCTTCCTCAGGTCCACTCGATGTCACCCCTGCTCTAGGGTTTCCCCATCCTCCCACCGCTCTCTTGCGTTTGACTGACCCCTCTGCTCCAGCTCTGTCCTGACGGGCAGCAGGGGCTTCCCTGCTGATGGCACAGCACTGCTACGTCCTCTTGCCCACTGGGCAGCAGCCTCCCCTTTCCAGTGACCTCATGCTGGGCTTCCTATGAACATAAAAAGATGGACTTAAATCTAGCACAGGTCTAACACCTACAGTGGATCTTCATTCAGTCCAGTTTGGAAATAAATACCATTTGAAGAAATATCTTCAAGTCAGTGTAAGGAAGAATTTCCCTGTGTATCTGTTCCCCAAACGCATTCCAAGGATGGCACCTCCTTAGCTCACAGATATGTTGTGAGGATCAGATGCAATTATATAATAACTAGTGTAAACCACAGAAGAATTAAGGGATATCTTAAATGAGATGCATACAACTACACTACAGGTATAGTTATTATAACTGCTACCACACAATTATATAAACATGGAATATATTGTATTTATCAACCAACATTCAAAGAATTCTCCAGATCATGTTACTCCAACAGCTGTCTCACTAGTTTAGCAGCTTGTCATTTTCGTTTGGGAGTTACCTCACTTCCAGAGATGATGGTAACAACTCAGAGAATAGTAAGAGAACAGAGTAAGTTGATGGGTGTGGATTTAAGTGTTTCACCTGAACTATTTTCTGTTATGCACTATTGTAGCATTACCCTTCCATGATCCCAGGGAAGCAGAACTAGCAGCTCACAGAAAAGATGAAATGGAAAAACTTAACACCAGTCCCAACTACCCACCACTACTACGACTGCTGAACACTGAAGACTAGGCAGCACTTTCTCACCTGTCCCTTTACCAAATTTCATCCAATTTTTTTCAGATGTGATGGCCAATACTTAGTTAAATTGGGCAATTTATAGACATGACAACTCCTAAACAGGACACGAAAGCCTGCAAAGTTCCAACTAGCTGGGGCTGAAGGATATCCCTACTAATTCACATCTTGAAATCAGTTCTATTCAAAAGTATCTGAAATCCTTAACACATGCTGGATTTCCAGCTGCCACGTCAGATACAAAATTTTGATACTTGTCTCTCTATTCCTCAGCAGATCCAGCAAAAAGTTCTCCAAAAGAACTTCCTTCCACACAGAAGGCAGAGCAAGTGGCTCTCCTTCCCTGCCAGTAGCCAAAAATTTACATGGAGTATTAGTTAAAAGAAAGCAAGCTTTGTGGGCAATCAGGCCTTAGCAAACTACTGTACTTAGGACAGCCTGCTGTACAGGCACTGCTTTTGTTTAGACTGATTTAATTATTTAGATTGATTTTTAAATTTTAATTCCTGATTTCAATATGAATCAGTTGTAAAATGAGCTGGGTGCCTGCAAGTTCACACTACTCTCATTGCGTGACTTCAAATGAAATTCTGAGTCAAACTGATATCAGGCATAGCTAAGCCCAGTCTCATCTGTCAGTGAAACAGTTCATTCCCTAAAAGCACAACAAAAGCAATTTTTCAAAATCACAGCCTTCACCAGAAACTTTCCTCCGTGTAATGTTAGCTGCCCCTGTAGAAAAGCTCTGCCCTTTGCCAAAAAGCAGTGAGCCTGCGGGTGAAGATGGTGTCCATTGTATGACCATTCAACACATTCATCACCATTTGCCGTTACTCTTCCGTTCCATTAACATGCTACTTTACATGTCACTAGTCAATAAGCTGAGCAACGTTTTCAGCTGTAAACCTGTGCAAATAATCTTTAGAGTAGAAGTCTGCCCTGGAGGTAAGCTATATGCTCAACCTTTATTCTAAGACAACCAAATGTCCTTACAAATTTAGATCCAAGTAACAATACTGCCTTCAGTTCATAGATGTGCCAGTTTAGCATCAACTTCAGCAACGACAGCTTTCAAGTCTTAGGCAAAAACAAAATTCCAAGTCTCTAAGAAAGAAAATTACTTCTTCCTCATTTCCAGTTAACGCTTTTGTTAAAAGAAATAAAAAAGATGGTATCAGGAAAACCACTTATGTGAAATTAGCAGCACCTGTCTCCCCCTCCCCCCATTCTCTCTCCTTTTTGAAAAAAATCTTACAACTTTAAAAACCTCATCTCTCTAGTACTGAATAAATTAAATTTTCTAAGTATCTTCTGTGTCCTAAAGTAAGCTATCTAGCTCTCTTCACAGACACTGCCATTGTCCTAAAAGCACCCTGACTGGGCTTTAGAATCCACAGCCTCACTCAAATCAGCTCGGTCTCCATTAAGTATCTTCCTGTAGCCTATTTCATAGAATCATAGGTTGGAAAAGACCTCTAAGATCACTGAGTCCATCCACCCAACACCACCATTCCTACTAAACCACATCCTGAAGTGCCAGATCTACACGTTTTCTGAACACCTCCAGGGATGGGGACTCAACCACCTCCCTGGGCAGCCTGTTCCAATGCCTGACCACTCTTTCACTCATGCCCCTTCCTCAAAGGACTCGCACAAGTTTTTTTAGGCCCTTAAAACATTATTTGGGTGCTTACCTTTTGCTGCTCACTCTCTGACACTAATGTCATGGTAGCACCCAGAAAATCATCCATAAGCAGTTGTGACAACGCTTTGGCTCAAAATAAAGTGAAGTGGGAGAAGAAATCGGCAGGCAGTATTTCTTCTGACTGTTAGAAGTATAGTCTGATTGCTACTGCCTGAAATTAATAATTAGGAGGATGAGCAGTTTTGTTCCTGCAACTGATTCTGTGTTCAAGAAAGTAGATAAACAGCAAACAGAGAAGGAGAAGGCTGAAAATTGCTGTTTTCTTCCTATTCTCTCAAGAACTGGAGTGGGATGGGGGAACTTGTCGTTAAAATTCATGCCAGTTCTCTTCTAACATTCCCCATTCTTCTGAAAATCAAGTTCAAGATTTAAACAAAACCAGGATCCCCAAAATCAGGCTCTTCCATAAATACTACTTCTTTAAGTTCTGAAAGGCATTTCAGTGGTGAAATAATTGGAAGTTAGATGCCTCACCTGCTTAGACATTCTGAAAAACATCACTACGCTTCCAACCGAAACAAAAGGCTTTCAGAAATCTCATCCTAAATGGCAAAGAAGAACAAACTGCAGCATCAGCTGTAAGGAACCCATTAGCCCTCTTGTCTTCAGAGAAATAAGGACTTCAGGTAGTTATCAGAAATATTTTACCTTTTATCACCTCTTTAGAGAAAACCAACAACAAAAAGCCTGTGAAATATAAATGTGATCTATCTTACACCTGCTTATGCTTGCATCTTTGTAGGATTCTAAACAGCAGGTCTCAAACAAAGTTAAAGTAGGTGAAGATTAAGAGTTGAAGCAAGGTCTTCCAATGGCTGGAGTGCTTCAATCCGGCCCACACCGACTGAAGGAGTCAAGGAACAGAGTGGCCATTCATCAGATCACAGACCATGATGTTACCTCCACAGGCTCTGCCACCAGCAGAGCAGGCAAAGCTCAGTCTGTGCACAGTCCAAACCCACTTACTGTAAATGCGTGGTTTTACCAATTTCTATCATACATTTAATAGATCCATTTGAGTATGCAAGGACAATTAAGCCAAAAAAAGGGGGATTTTATTTGGTGCTAAGTCACCACATGCAAATTCCAGCCGCTTACTGTAGACCTACTGCCAAGCATACATTTCTTCCCACTGCTCATCACAAAGCCTCTTGCTGGGCAAAGTGGTTCATCCGCAAGATTTTTGTTGCTGAAGCCAAGACTCCAAATGGGAAGTTTAGGTTAATAATAACAAAAATTTCGCATTCTTTAACTAGCAAATACTGTAAGAGTTTGTCCATTTACAGAAAACCACTCCAGAAGTGGTTGCTGGCACAAAAATGGGACCAGAATAGAAAAAGCTGTTACCAGGCAGGACAGAGATGCACAAGCAAAGCAGCAGTGAACAACAGGCTAGGAAAAAACCCTGTTATCTGGCAGCATGAAACAGCCAAAGTAAGCGACAAGTTCCTCAGTGCCCACCAAGCAAAACCCTTGTGCTAAAATATCCTCCTGTGCCCTGGCCAACCTACAGCATCTGACCCAAGGCTGCGAACAAAACTGGGCCTTGTGCCTCACTGTGATGCCTCATGCCACCACATGACAAAAGAAACGGCTCCTTTAATAACTAGGTTTGGTGGTTTGTATTATTCCTACCCCAGAAGCAACCAAAACATCCAGCCAGCATTAGAACTTTATGGTGCTAGTTTCCCTGCAAAGAATGCACTGCTGCGAGTTATTTGCAATTTATAGAAAATAAATAGAAAACCTCTAAGGGAATAAAAGAGAACAGTGAATTGAACAAGAGCAAAGCTGCTCCATGGCCATACAAACCTAAATCTGATTAATATATTATCAGTAACGACCCCCGACCTCATTACATACTGTTCTGTGATCATATACATTTAATTTAAGACTCTGCATAGCACTGCATTTATAAATGGAAAAGTATACTGGATAGCAAATGGTACATAAAAAGGTATTTTAATGTGAACTTTTGAGAAGATCATAAAATTTAAGACAGATCATTCCACAAATCATCTTTACAGTTACCGGGTTGTGGCTCTACTTAACCCTCCTCTAACAGAATTCAGCAGAAGCACTTCCCTCTGGCTGTGAACAACAAGAAAAGCTACTGAAGGAATATGTGACATGAAAAGATCTAGCTCTCAAAAAAATCATGGCACCTGACTTTGCTCCTGGTCTCAGCTCTTGCAAAAAGCCCAGAGAAATAAAGGCATAATTCAGGTCAGTTTTAGAATTGCTCACGTGGTTGAAAACTGTAGTGAATAAAACTACTGAGATGTGGGTCACTGCTGTGGTACTAGTTAGAAAAGTAAGAATGTAGCACCATAGCTACAGGTGCAAGAACACTACTGCCTCGCTTGAAAAAATTAACTCCAAAACTGTCAACAATAAAATTTTAGGGAACTTTAGTCACTATAAACTATGAAAACTGCTTCTGGTTTGCCCACACCTTTAAAGCCACTTGGTACTCTAAAGTGGCTTTCTCTAGATGGAAGAATAACAAGTATGCATTAAACTTTGACAGTTACGTTTTGATAGCTTAGTAAAAATTAGTAGTATGAACATTTACAATAACCATCAGCTGTATAGCTATGAAAATGGACACAGGCTTTAAGAGCAATACTCCTGAGATGCAGAAAACATTTCATATCTCATGATGCCACAGAGCGGATGCTTATACAAAGAACTCACTAGAGAACAGCAAGCATCTATAGTTTCACACAAGGTCTCCAATCTCTCTGCAAGGAGAATTCTTCATTAAATAAAAAAAGTTAAAACATGCTTTCCCAAAGCAGCAGCAGAAACAGCATGTACCTTCTCACAGCTGATCACACTCTTTTTTTTTCTTCCCCTAAGGAACAATGCAATCCCACCACCTCTATGCAACTACACTGCACACACCCATCAGCCCTCATTACTGCACTGCAATTAAAGTACCAAGTAACATAACAGAGACCCTTTGCTAGTACCTACATCCTCTAGCACCTACCCTTCCGACCACAGGAGTATGTTACATTGAGTTAGCTAACACCTAACTCATTTGCAGACTTTACTGACCAAAGCCTGCTACAAAGTCAGGAACACACAAGACTTTTTCATACCAAGACCACCATTTGGGCAGGCAAACTGGAAATACCTCTTTTTCAGATGCCCTTCTCTTTCTAATAAGAAGTACAGATTTAACCAGACAATCACATCTCTCTACACTTAGATTTATACAGCATGTTTCTTGTTATTTTCTTCTCCAGCCTGATAAACATTCACTAATTAGTTAAGTGGATCTACAGAAGAGATCAACTGACAAACTTCAAAAGTTTCACAGATACCTGAATGTGTGATAAGAACCTTATGAACAGAACAGACATAGGGAGAACAACCACCAAATATGGCATTAATAAAGCAAAACCAAAACACTGAATCTCATTTTGAAGCCACTACCATGCTTTTCAGAGGCCTGATTCACTGCTGGAGCACTGGGCTGGTAGCAGTGGATCTCATGGCTCTGAAGAGCCCATGCTAGGTGCTGGCGCTAACTCTGGTCTTGTCAGTAGCCTGCCATTTTCTGAAGGACATTCGCATTGTTACTTCAAAACCCTTGGGTCAGATGGTTTGGGGGAAAAGTACAACTTGCCTAAGAAAGAAAAAAGAAACTTTTTCAAGGTGTTTTATGCAGTTGCTCAGTTAACCCTTCTTCCTACTGTGTAAAATAAGGCATAGGTTCCCAGGACTCCCATCTGGACAGTTCAAGGCAGCTGCTCATTTCCAGGGGTTAAACTTTATCAACAGACAACAAACATACATTAAATTCTTCGAAAATGCTTCTTTTTCAACTAAGTTCCTACCAAGGTGATGTTCTGCAAGTCCTCACAATGAAGGAAGAAGGAAGCAATAAACTCCACTCTCCATTTAAATCCATACTGCAAGTTGATATCCATATCTTCCAAGGAAATTAATCTCCTACAGTAAGATATTGGGAAAGCTCAATGACTTTTGCAAACACAGTTGCAGATTTAGAACTTCGGGACATCTGCATTCAACACACAGGCAGCTGTTACTATTGACCCACATAAAAGTATTACTGTGCTCAGTGCCATTAATGGAGAATACTTCATTTGTTAGAGCAAAGCTGAATTTTAACTTCTACACACTTAATTCCTCTTCGGATCAAACTTTATTGCCACCTCTTGCACTTTGCACTCCATAAGCCACTCCTGCAGAGCATCCTCCTCCAGTCCAATTAAGATTCTGCTTTCAGCTCCCTCTGTAAAGTTTGCTGTGCTCCTGTCTTCTCCCCAGCCGCGTCAGCAGCTAGGATGACCATAGATGGAGCATGTTTGGCAGTCAAAATGACCCAGATGCTGAATCTGGAGCCATCTTCCCAGCTGCAGGAGCTGGGCTCACATCCGACTCCTCAGCTGTTGGCTGTCAAGCTCACTCCAAGCTGTGCCAAGCACACATCCCAAAGCTTTGACTGAAGTGGGGCAAACGCTCTGTGAGGCCTGCTGACAGAAAGGATAACGAAGACTAAAGGTTTTAACAGTAGGCAGTGAAGGAAATCAAACACCCTTCCTCCTTTCTCTTCTAGCCCTCATTTTTTTCCACAGTCTCTTTTCCCCATTTGATAAAGATTCAGGAAGAGCCGACAGGTGAGAGCAGGTCTAATGTACCATGTCATAGTCTGAGGTACTGACTGGCACAATTCCCCCTCACTCGTCAACACTACATGCAGTGGAAGGTGGCTCATGCCACCCCGCATAAAGTCACAGGCATAGCAAGGGCTGGGAAATAATATTTATTGAGGGAAAAGTGCAGACAGACAATTCCTTTCCTTCATTACTCATTCTTTAAGCCTCCTAGACATCTTTAAGCTGTCAAAGCTGCAGAAATTCTTGTACAAATCAGGAGTGACTACTTAATATCCTACTCCTGACCAATTTCATCATGATCTTGAACCCAAGAAGGGACTTCTACATCCTCCACACCTCCTCACTGAGGAGCAAAAGAAAAGGCTTACCTTGACTCAGTGGCCTCACTCACTCAATTACCACTGTGCATTCTGGTTTACATTTAAAGGACAGTATTTGAAGTTTTGGCCCTTTACCTCATCTCTGCTCGTCCTGGCATAGTACTCCACATGCTGATAAAATAAACCATCCCACACACCAGTAAAGTTACCTCCGCATGGCGTTATGTGCTACTGAGAAAAAGAAGTCTCTTCTGAAAGAGCAAGACAAACTTACAAATGCCTCTTTCAGGTTTCTTGTACCTATTACATACACACATACCGTACCTGTTAGAGCTCCTGAAAGGAAAACACTGTTTTAGAGAAAGTATTTTTTTCTAAAATATCACACTTAATAGTGAAAAATATTTTGCACTTTTATTATTAAGTAGCCTATGCCTTGCTATAAACCTAAGCATTTCCAAATTAAAAATAAAGACGATCTTCCAAGTAAAGAGAGCAGCATCAAGTCAACTCTGCACAAATGTTTTTGTAAAAACCAAACAGCAATTTTTAAGACTCAACAGTAACATACATGTTTCTATTTTTAATTACTACTGAAAACAGTAGTTCTGAAGCTAACTTCACCCTGCAGCACTTAAAAGTCACTAAACTGAACTACAGGCACTAAGAACCTTCAAGTGAAACAGACTTCAGGTGCAAGAAGTGGACTGTATTTTCAATTAAATTTAACAATATATTAGTCAAGGAAAATCTGTCTACAGTACCATTTCTTTCCTTAAACCCTCTTCTTTCAAGACAAGCGTCTCAAAAACAGAAGACCTGTAATGAGGAACCAAGACCCAATAAACCAACAGTTTTTGTTCTCTACTCTGAGATTTCTTGTGTGATCGTGTGCAAGGAAATTAACATCTGCCAGCCTCAGTTTCTTTACATGCAATCTGAATTAGATGTTAGGCAACAGAGGAAGAGGCAACTTAGAGTTAAACAATTATTCATAATTTCTTTAATTAAAAAATATATATAAGCACTCAGTTTGCAGATCCAAAATATGCAAAGTAAAAGAAGGCTACTACTCAGCTGAATGGGAACTCCAACTCTCATGCCCACATGCTCTGCAGTATTTGGGGAAAAGGTAGGATTTGTAGCACTCCCGGCATGAACAAATCCAGGCTCTGCTAAGCTCCAAGGAAGTAAAGTTGCAAAACAGAAGGTGCCTCACAGTCAGGCACACCTATTTGTTTACACAGCACAGACTCTAATCCCCCAAAGTCCTCAACTACAGTAATAATGTGTAAAAATGACACTTTAAATGAATAGCCAGTAAATAGAGCCAATTTACAGGACCCTAGAAAGCATACTGAAGCTTTCACCAGCTTACTAGCTTAGTTAATAAAAACAAATCTATGTATCAGGCCCTTCAGAATCGAAACCACCTCTTCATTCTGTTTCTACAGCACCTACCAATAGCAGACCCTCAGCCAGTAACTGAAAATGCCAGAAAACCCCAACACAAATCATGAGTTCTGCTTTTAAATGCTGTACTGGGAACCTTCTGTCCAGGTGACAGCCTGCCATTGCAGGACTTTTATTTTTAAACGGTATGACATTCAAAAATTATTTTTCAAGGCACTGTAATTTACACCTATAGATTAGCACCGCATTTAAGAAAAATCCTAACAAAAAAACTTACTGCCTTTCCGTCGCTACATCTGCCGGAGTGAAAAGAGACTGCCACCCAGTGGACTACAACCCAGTACATCAACTGCAAGCCATCACATTCAATACAGAGTTGTTTAAAATTTTATTTTTAAGAAAGTGCGGTTATTTTTAGGATTTTTCCCATTAATATAATAATGCTTCAAATACATAAATTCAATTGTCATTCTGTCCTGCACCTTAAAAATCAACACCTGCATGAAGGCACTGTACATATAAAGCTACTCAGAATTACAAGAAAAATAATCTACCAAATCAAGCTTTCAGCAGAGAAATAGTTAACTAGTGCAATCACTCCGTTCAGAGGTGGGTTATGTTCTAAATGCAGCTTGTGCCATCCTTTGGAAGGTTCAAACAGAATTCACCTGTAATAAGGCAATGCTGAATAGCATACACAGATAGTTTAACACCTCTTGAGGTTTGGAGTTCATTTGTAGTTGTAAAATCCTTCTCCAGTCTTCCTACCCAGCTTCTTCTCTTCTACTAGTTTATTCAGGAGTGGGCTGGGTGCAAAAAGAGGATTGTCAGGCTCTAATGAATGCCATCCTGGTGGAAGAAAAGAATGGGATGAATTAGTAACAGTTCTGTGTATATGCAAAGATAATAGAGATCTGCACCTCCTCAGGAAAATATTAAGAGGCCAGAAAACTGAAGGAGGTTTGGAACTTATTCTGGACTCTCTGAGACCCTTCAATATGGCTTCATGAAACACAAATCAGTACTGATGATCACGAGCAAATCTAGCAATTAGTCTTTAGGCGTAGTCTCCTCTGAACACCTTATAAACTCCATGACCGAGGATTTTTAATATGATAAAAAAAACGAAGGAGAACTTTTAAAATATAGTTATGTACAAGGAAATAAAACAAAGGCTATGATGAAAAGTAATTCAAGTGGAAAGAAATTCGAAGCCGAATTTATACCTGCCAAAGACATGGTCAGTTAGAACACCACTCCACAGTACTGGCTAAAAGCAAAAGTGGTTTCATTGAAGATGTGATTTTGTAAGTGACAATCTGCCTCAGAGAATATTTAAGCTGTTCATTCAAAATAACACAATCATCAACAAGTTTTCATTAATTATGTCTTTTTTTGTTATTGTGTTGACATTCATCTACTTATCAGCTGAAGTGAAAGGGAGATGGTATACTTGCATCTTTTAAGGTATTTACTGGGTTTCCTATTAACTGAGAATGAAATCATGGCTGGCAGAAAACGGACAGGGTCTCAACATTTCTTGTTTTTCATCAGAATTTCTTACCTCCAGCATATGTCTTTCTTCCCATTGATTCTTTTAGTTATATGAAGTTCCACTGATATTATTTTCCATTGGAACTTGATGAAGTCAGCAAAACCAGCACTGTTCTGTCCCCACGTACACAGGGTACAGGCACACAGTACAAATGCTGTACTCATATAGCATTCTGAGCTGAATTCTCATTCCTTTCTCCTCAACAGTTAACAGGCTATGCCATAAACATTCAGTTTAAACTAATTAAGAGTCAAATTTTCATTAGAACATTCATCTACAATTTAGCTAAAAAGGGGAAAAATAGAATAAAATAAGCATGCAGTACCATCTACAATATATTTACTGGTATCCAACCCAACATAGTCCAGCAGTTCAAATGGACCCATGGGATAGCCAGCCCCAAGCTTCATAGCAACATCAATATCTTCCTTTGATGCATCTCCTAGAGAAAAGATTGACAGTTTCATGAGCAGAGAAGATTCCGCATCTACTCGGCACCACTTATAAATAATTAACAGGGTGTTATTTCACCCTGGTGCAGCTCTTCACAGAAATCTCTGCACGTTTCAGAACCACAAAAAGTGGAGTCAGCATACACATACCGGAGTATAAAGCTGAATCTCTCACACACACACACACACAAAAAAAGCCCAGCAGGCCTGCTTTCCATTTTTCTAGCTTCCTCTTGCATTTCAATATAAATCACTACGCTACTGATGGAGCCATAGCTATTGTGCTCAACCTATCAGAAAGACTAGAGGATGATCTCGTCACTGTGAAGAACCAAGAGCTTCTTCTAGGGGCAGCTGAATAGTGCAAATAAGGAAAGATCTCAATTTCAGCTTCATGAGATCAGCAGCAGCTTTTGAATGATGCAGAGGACAGAGCTACCCTTACTCTAGAACAGCCAGCAGGCAAGGAACACCCAGCTGATGGACAAGGCAGGCACGGGGCTGGGAGCAGGAGCAGCTGAGTGACATGCTTAGTTACAGTAACTTTCAGTGGAGGATACCCATCAGCATCAGATATAGCAGACAGGAGTGACCTGAAGAGACTGTGCAAGTGCAGATGAATTTGTGAATTCCAAAATTATTTCTAAAAAAATATTCACAATTATCAGAAATGTGTTACTTCTGCTTCAGTCTGTGCCTACAAAAATACAAATCCTGCCTGGCCACACTGTCAGAGTTAATATTCACTTCATTCTTTTCTGAGAATGCATATTTTATACTGTCATGAAAGCAGATGCACCTCTACTGCTTATTTCTAATACATATTTTGATAAAGGCAGTGCACTTCTTTGCAGATCCTATAAAAAGAATGAAATTAAACAAACCCCAGAGGTACTTGTTAAGTAACCTCCATGCTCAATGTGCGTACAGGCATTCAGGGTGTCCAAGAGTTTGGCAGACATAGCCTATGTAATTTATGCACCTAAGATCAGAGAATTTTAGATATGAATTTTCAAAATCTCTTGTAAAGGCAACAACTTTAGTGAAAGTTCTGTATGAAGTAATACTTGATATATATCTCCTTTTACTCTTTAAAGCTAACAATTTATTTTTTTAAACCACACTATTTCTGAGAAACTGGGAAAATTAGCCTTACTTAATTCTAACATAATTTCAGTTCCCCAGATTCAAACACACATAAATCTTCAGCTCATCTGAAGTTGATGCAGATGTACATACTTCTTTTATCAACAGATTTGTCCCGCTTTGTTTGTCAAACTTGGGACTTGGCCACCTGGCAGCATACAGTTGCATTACAACACAATTAAAAGCAGTAAAAGAGCAAACAAGGTTGTACCCATAGTTCATAGTAGTCTTCTAGTATGAAGCACACTTCCATGGAAACTTAACTGACTGCTTTTTTGTTTTCCACTAAGAATAGGGCAGTACAGACCACCATACATTAATATTTATAATATGCCCCCTGTTTAAATCACTGCCTATGCAAAAGCACACATTTAACCCAATGAGATTTTGTATAAATGAGGACTCAAGGACTGACCCAATAAAATGGTTTTTCAGTGCTTGGGGTTGCCAGGAAAGAGACCCAATTTCATACTAATGTGGATGACAATCTGTCTCAAGTGTCTACTGAGAATTAATGCAAAGGATACGATAAAAATTTAACCTGATTCAATGGAAAATACGAATTAGAAGACAGCCACCAGGCTTTTCAAAACATAAGCCAGCTTTTTAAATAGATTTCATTAGAGTTAAAAATTCATAAATGAACTTTAACGAGTTTGGAAATATCACACTGTTGAACAAAATGCAAACATAATAAGGATTAAATCAAAATATTGTTTTGCTTAGGCAGAAGACAGTCAATCTCAGTGACTATTTTCTTATACACTTCATTAAACTTGTATTGTCTCCTGAAACATGTATAATGATACATGTCACTTCACAAAGGCACCTCTTTTACACACACTGGAACACCCATACACTTTATTTAAAATTGTGAGTTTTTCTAAGAGAATAATGCTCCCTTGCAACCATGCCTTTGCCTTTCAAGTCACCAAATTTGCTCTTTTCTCCCTTTGAGATGTAATTAGGTACATCTGTTGATGGATAAACAAGTAGTGTTGGTTTAGTTTTTTTTTTCTGGAGATCAAACCATCACTTCCATGTGCTGTAAAAGAGATTTTTAATATTTAAAGCATATTTGGTGGAATCCTGATAATGGAGTGCTTTCATCTGTAAAAAAGCAGTGATTTCAAAAACAAAATGTTTCAAATGACATTCTTAGTAGGACAGAGCTATGAGCAGAGCACTTGAAATAAAAACAATTATACTCTCTAGTTTCCTCTTTATCCACTACATTAGAAGTGAACTCAGAACTTGCTAATGGTCCCATTACAGGATTTTCAATCACTTTCATTAACTTCTCTTGGGATGGAGACAGGGAGGTTCCTGATTAGTTGGCAGAGGGTATTTTTACAATGGCACTACGCTCACCCTGTCATCTCCAAACCAGAACATTTTCCATCATGAGAAATTTCCCACACAAGTAATTAGTAGCTTCCGACTCTGTATACACTAACATTTCAAAGTGAAGACCAGGTCCTTCCAACTACATATATTGGCTCATATTTGAATTTCACTAATCACTTCCAGTCTTTAAGGTCTCAAAGTTATGAGGGAATCCCAAAGCTCTTCTGAAGGAGTATAACATTTAGCAGTGTTATATGTCAACATTCCCTGAAGTCAATGTCCCAACAAGTACCTCTCTCAAAAAGTCGAACAGCTTCCATCATATATGGCACCAAGAGACGGTTTACAATGAACCCTGGAGTATCCTATGAAAAGCAAAAAAGGGATTCTAAATAAACATTCTTTACCAGTACTATATTCAAATGCTACTTGTTAAATTAAACAAGTGGATGAAGACATTTATTGGATCATAAACTTCTGGTACTCTCTAAACTGTGTTTTTCATCTGATCTATCTGCTCAGTATTAAAACACAAAAGATGAATTTCACAAACAAGGAATGGCACATAAACATTCATCATGCTTGAGAACAATGAGACTACTACAAGCCCAGTTCAATTAATCTTGAAACAATTTTATGTGGCCAGTTGGCAAACGGCTTTTCTTTAGTAAAATTCTGCTGATACAATTTCCTGAAGGATATGAGAAGAGCAGTTCTTCCCTAACAGATTTTTTTGTGTGTTCACTACTAGAAACTCCCGGCTAGTCTACTTCTTCCCAGCTGCTCACTGGTAAACCATGCTTTTGAAAGCTGGGATCACTTCAACAGCAAACACCAATGCTATCCATGAAAAGATAAGATACATGCTGTCAGAAGAAGATAAACTGAAACAGAGCTTCTTTTACACGAGCTTTAATCAAAATCAAAAATACAAAGAAAAGAGAAAGAGCTTTGCAAATATAGTACTATTTCGTACACTACTATTGTTTCAGACGTTTATTGTTCATTCCATTTATCTCAATATTTAACCCAGAGAATTCTGAGTAACTTTTTTTCTACAAACAGGAATTAAAAAAAAACCAAAACCGATGGTCAGACATGGAGACCCTTTGCTAGTACCTACATCCTCTAGCACCTACCCTTCCGACCACAGGAAAATAATTCATCATATACTCTGCACATTACATACTGCAAAACTATGACAGAAACAGGACAAAAGTCAACTGAGGCCACAGAGTGATTTAGCAGTACAGCCAGAATTAGAGTCCAGCATCCAGGTGCTGAATTACTGGTAAGTACCGGACTGCAGGCCCTTCTTTTTTTGACCAAATGTCTCCTGAGGGACGTGAAACTCCAGGCAACAGCCTGCATAAAGCTACCCAGACTACAACTTAACGGATTGAGAAAAAGTGTGCTTAGGAAGCAGGGTGTTCCTCTAGAGAAAAAAAACAAAGCTGCGAAGCAATGAAGATTAATATGGCTCTAGTTACTGCAGTCTTAAGAAAAACTTGCAATGAGCACAGACCATGGAGGATCCATCCAACTGCCTCACAGTACAAGAGGTAGCAGTCTTGTCTCTAGCATGGCTAAAGATGAGCTCCTGTTTAAGCTCTCCAGTCCAGGCTTCTGCAGGACTGGAAAAGAAAAACCAAAAACTGTAAACTCTGATAGTTGTGAGTTTTGCTGCTGCTCTAGACAAGATGTCTAGAGTCACTCTACTTTGAGGAATTTGTGGTAAATGTGGGTGCTTTCTTTGTCAAAATTCTTTTAATAGGCAAGAGAGACTGCACAAAATGCAGCCTGGAAATTCTTGAGTGCTCTTACATCTGCTAAAACCTACCACCTTAAAATTGACAGTTTTCAAAAACAGACCTTCTGAACGCTATTCAATCAAAATGTACTCACCTTACAACTGACAGGACTCTTTCCTACTGCTTTACTGAAATCCAGAAGCGATTCAAAAGTCTTTTGGCTGGTCATTGGAGTCTTGATGACCTGAGCAGATGGAAGGTAGGGAGAGCATAAGCACATTTATGAGCAGAATCTCTCTCCTTTCCCAGTACAGTAATGATTAATCTGTAATCCAGAACACTATTCCTGAAATTCACAAAACATTTGTTTTACAGAAAACTGTTTCAGTGGATATATATGTAATGGACACATAAATCTATTTTAAAGATAGACACAGCATTTTGCACATTTTGAAATTATGTGTTTCTTTAAGACACTTTCCCACTCAGCCAGTAGGGATGGTAAAAGCCACCATCATTTGGAATCACTTTTAGTGATTACAGTGTAACAGAACAACTTTAAAAGCTACATAGTCTCTGTTGCCTTGGGAAACACAATGGCATCACTCCAGAGAACCACATTAACAAACAGTTCCTGATATAAAGGGTTGTAACATCTATCCTGTGCCCAGTGTAAACACAACACAGACATTTAATTCTAAAGAAAATTTAAAATCTATCTTTCAAATCTGTCACAGCCTCTTAGCTTTTCAGTAGTACGTTTCCATGTTGATTTTCTTCACAACTGAGTCTTTCGTCACATGTAGCATTTCCTATACTTAGCTGGAGTTGGGATGCATTAAGTCATTTGTTAGAGACCTACCCCTCCCACCCCAAAAACAAGAAGGAAAAAAAAAACACTTGCAGAAGCTGAACTGGTAGTGATATTTGTGTTGAAATTGACCTCCATGTGCAGTAACTGAAAATTACTATACTTAAGTAGTTCAGGCTGACCTCCTTGTTCATACAATTAAGTCACACAGAGATTTCCTCCCATCCTAATGACTGATGTAACGCCAACACAAAAAAACACTGTTAGGACTGAGGAAAAGGCTTGTTTCTCAGCAGAAAAAATAGTGTTATTTTACTTTATTAGATAAAAATATCTGAGATACTTACACAAGACCGCAACAGTTTCAGGAATGAGTTTTTAATATACACTGCAGAATTCTGAAACATTAGTGTTGTCCCACAACATGGGACAACATTAGCACTAGCCTTTTGGATTATTAGGGAAAGAAATCCCCTCAAAACTATGTGCTTCTGAGCATGAGATCAACAATCTACGAAAAGCACAGAGAAGACTCAAAGGCACCGCAGATTTGTGACCCATGAAGGACAGCTTCCATGACAGATGACTGGCAATTTCAGTAATATCTTTCATGGTTTTGGCTATTCTCTTCATTTCTCCCCCCCAGTTATTTCAAACTGAAACATCTGTTTTACACAGAAAATGTTGTTCTACAGTGTTTGTCAATGCCAATCCTGACTTACAGCAGTAGATCTGAAACAAAAGCAAAGCTTTAAAAAGTGTATTTATTTACTAATATTAGTGCCTTTCAAGATGAAGTTACTAAAAGCACAGCTTCTGGTTTTAAAGTTCTTCAGATACTACTCATCAACTGGAGTGACATAAGGTGAAAAAAACCAGAAACTATAGAGATTGACCACAGCAGTCAGACAGGGCTTGTTCTGTTTTGTTTTTAACAAATGATCATAGGTATCTTCTGTATTTTTCAAATCTCAGAGGCTCAAACATCTAAAGACTATGATTTATTTTAGGCTTGAGACAAGGCACAGAACATTTCATCCATAGAAATAAATTACTGCCAACAAGTAGTTCTTAGCACAGAAATCAAGAAAGCCTATGTTAGCCTAAGGAATTATGTTAAACATTTCTGTTATCTCTGACAACACCTAAAAAATTCCTTCCCTTCCACCTTTGAAACCCAGAGCATTTAGTCACAACATACAGAATGCAGTATTAAACTAAAAAAAAAAAAAATCTACATGGGTATAGAAGTCATTGAGAGAGAATTTACAAGTGTCTGAGCCCTCATCAGACAACCAGGCTCTGAATCAAATTTGTTCATTTCAGCCAAAAGGTTCAAACATTTCAAAAGGAGGAGGAAGAGAATGATACATGCAAAGACACACAGCAAGCAACTGCATAATACGTATTTTAATGGGAAACAAGCAAAAAATGTAATAAAGTGAATCTCAGGAGTTCAAAAGGCAGGTACAATATATTCGAAGTGCTTGTCATCAAACCAGTACTAGAACCAATCATTCAAGCGAGAGAGCAAAGATTTACAGCACGTAAGGGCACAAAGTACATGAAACTATGGCACAGAGCGGCCAAAATGCAAAGTTTATTTTCACTTACTCAAGAGTTTGTAAGTTTTAGCTGATCAAGATCAGCCATAATGGGGGAAGGTGAGAAAAAGGAGAACAGAGACCTGTTGTTTTTTCTGCAATTTGACCTTTACTTTGGAGGTTCAGACAAACTCTTACATCAGATTATTTCTTATTCTGCTCTGCACTGCAGCATTATCAGAAATTGCATCATGTAGTCGAAAAGAGTATGTTGACAAAAGACATCTGAAGAGCTACGTAAAAACTTCTTTTCGCACTTCTTTAAAGGCTGGGAAATACTGTAACAATTCCAGACAAATCATCTGGAACGTTAAAATAAGCATGACTGACTTTGTTGCAAAAGTCACAAGGCAGTAAGATTTCACCTCACGTCCTTTTCTATTGATTTCTATGCTGGTAACAATCAAATTCCTCTGTCAGTCACCGGACGATTTTGTTTCAGCTGTCAGTAGTTCTTATTAATCAGCTTGCCTGCGTGCCTGAAGTGATTGCTATAAACGGCGCCTCTGTTGGCAGATCAGTGGAGAACTTCGGAGCATCGAAGACTGAAGGAGTCACCTCTGTCTCTTCAACCTGCCCCGCAAGAGATTGCACCACCCTCCTAGCACCAGAGGTGGCTTATTCCATATCAGAAGAGCTGCAAACTGCGATCTACGCTTTCATCTAACTGAATTCTCAGTGATGACAATTGCATTGCTGTGCTACAGTGGTTATTATGATGATGTTGTAAGACACTTACCTCCACAAGCTTCATCATAGGCACAGGATTGAAGAAATGGAGACCACCAAATCGGTCCTGTCTGGTGGTTGAGTTGGCCAACTGCGTGATTTGCAAGGATGAAGTGTTGCTTGCAAATATCGTATACCTGGAAAAAAGAAACATACGGATTGCACAAATGACAGCTATTTTTCTGACAGTACGAGATTGGTGCACTAAATACAAATAGACATCCATTGGCTAAGCATCCACAGAATTCCCAGAAATACTCCTGCAGATTATCACCGTCCTTTTGCTGAGGTGTAAGTACAGCAAAGATGAAACAACCACTGGAAGTGCTGTGTGTGATTCTCACTCCTGAGTAAGTATGTTGAATACTTACATTAGGTGATGGAAAAACAGACTCTGTAAGTAGAAAATTTTTGTTAACTCCTCAAATCTATTCCGGGTAATTCCTTCAGCAAGCCTGGAAACTTAATGGTATTTTTAATTGTTATTCATTTACAGAGAAAATATAAAAATTGCCATGCATAAGACACTGCAAAGCACACACAAAATCACAAGAAATTTAAGACATATATGAATTCCTTTTCCAGGCATAAGCCAGAGTTACTAATTGCAATTTATAATGGGGTTTTTTCTTCAGAAATATCTCGGAACCTCAGCAGCCCTGCTATACTGACGTCACATTGCAAACTTACAGAAACGGCTTTTTCTTCAAACCACAAAAATCAGAAACTGTATTAGAGATGAAACCCTACCCTTCCATTCTCGGCTGTATCCTACTGACCTTTCAAAAAGTTATTCTACTGGACTCATCACATGTTAATCTATATTGGTATTTTGTTCACATTTCACTAACCTATAACTGAGCTTCACAACCGAGCTTTCAGAAAAGTTATGTCCAAGGTGTGGGGACATCTTTTAGTGGCATTAAAAGAAAATATTTGGGAATTAATAAAACCACACTGATTGCCATTTTTTATTACGTTTTCTCAGTTTTTGAGAATCTGTTATGGAGAAAGAAATTCCTGAGAATTCCTATTTATACTCCTTACAAACATTATTTTGTCATTTCCCCACCATAAAGTGGGCCTTATATTGTTCTGAGCTAGTGTACTAAAAAGAGTATTCTATATTTCGTAGTTTTGACCTTGCAAGACCAATGCATCCAAAAGACACTCACTTTCACCGGTAATCTGCCACTGTATAAAAAGAATTCAAATATTCATATAAAAATTTAACACATTGATTTGTGAGATGTAATCATTGATACTTTTATATCTGGGTTCACTTAAAGTAAGAGATTTTACCTCAGCATCACTTCTGTGGCTGAACGCTGCAGCCTCACACACCATAAAGCCTTATGGGAAAAAGCAATAAATTTGTATTGCGTACAAGCACATTTTATTTACACTTTCTGCTCTGACCAACCGACTGATTTAAATTGAGTTTAAAACAGAATTTACATGCCTCCGCGACTTAGAGTCACATAATCCACACCTCAGGTGCCAGCAGAGCTGGAAAGCAAAGTCTGAATGTTCCAGCACTGGCGAAGCCCGAGTGCAGCGTCTCCAGGCACCAGCGTGAGCTCTCTCAGTGTCACCTCGTGGGTCCCGGGAAGGCGGTAAAACCCGAGCCCAACACAACAGAAACAGACCATTTCAACAAAACTGGCTCTTACAGCCCAGCTCCGTTACACAGCGAACACCGAACAACACTTCTTTTGTAACAGTTTTCTAACACACTGATTCTATCACAGCGAGCAGTTCAAAACCACTGGTGAGTTCCTAGCCAAGTTTCCACATGTAAAGATAAATCCTAGACCAAGAGATGCTGGCGGGCATTCCCACCACCCAGAAATAAACAGAAAGTAAGTAGGCAAGAGCTCTTAAAGTGGATACACAGAAATTCTTCTGTCATGTTCATTATGATCCTGTTTGGAAAAGTGCTGCAGTCTTTAAAGGCCTACAAGCTGCAAAGAACATGGGGATATTCTACAAAAAACCTAGTCTGACCTTTTCAGAATGGAAACAGGAGTCTGACTCCATTAACAAAACGGAAAACAGAACTGAAGAGTGGGTAGCAAAGCTTTATCCCCTGCTCTGAAGATGATGACCGTGTAACACAGCAACAATTACCATATTAGGGGGATGAGTATAACACTAAGAGGAATGGGACATACACAAGCAATTCTGAAAAGCTCTGACAACATAAACCAGTATGTGCTCAGACTGAGGGCATCCAAGAAATGGCACTGACCCATTCACCTGGAGAGTTACCCAGATAAGTAATACCCTGAGCTCCCAAGGCTCCCTGGGGTTGCCAAATTCTCCCCGCTCATTACATTTTCTCTGAAAATTTACATGAAATTCACTCCCCACCCCCAAATAAAACTTCTCTCAATAAAGAACAGCCTTCCGTCCCCGACCATTTATAGGTCCACTTTCAGAGGAATTATAGTTCTTTTATAGAGAAAAAGGAAGTAAGTTAACTACATCTCGTTCTTGTAATGCAAGGCTTTGGTTTTGTGCCATCCCCAGACTTATCTTCGTTGGGGAGGTCATCATGGTGCAAGAAGGGGAGACGAACACGCAGCTGTTGCAGCTGAGGAAACACAAGACACGGGATACAGTACCACAGAAGAAAAATGCAAGGTTTCACACCGCTTATGTTCCAAAGGCATAATTCATCATCTTGTCTGATCAACTATGATACACAGCCCCCTACGTTTCGATCAGCTATCAGCTACCCCCACGGTAGGTCCTGAGGTTAGAGTTAAGACAAGCCCTCCCTCCTCTGAAGCCTGGTCTTTCATGATCTCTGCCTATAACGTATGCTTCACCGTGCCACTAGTGCCCAGGGCCCCACAGAAGCAAAGCCTCTCCCAACACTCAAAGCTATCTTTAAACAAATCTTGTCTTCATTACCAATGAACCATAAGTCCACCATCTCCACTAAGATGATGCAACAGTTAGTCCACATAACAGTTTTAGAAATTCTGGAACGCTGAATCTGAGTGAAGGCTGTAGGATGCCTGCACTGACAGGGAGAGCTTTCCGTTCCACCGCCTTGCCATGTGGGATGAATAAAGCCTGCTGCTTCCTTCTAATGCACAGAAAAACTCACTAGACATTTCTGCCTTTCCCCATGCTACTCACACAAGTTGCAACTCTATATTCCTCACATAATTACAAATTACCATTTGTATCTACTAGCTAATATTTTAAACACCTGGTTACTAAGTTGCACTATATTACTAGCTTTTCTTTCATTCCATTCAGACTTCCTACACCTCAACTCATTCTTCACCATTCACTTCCCTTTTCTTTACCCTACATGTAAGGTATCTGTATACTTTTCATAATTTCTCATAGAAAGGAAGGCTTTTTATTGAATGTCATTTTTCCCAACCCTGCAAAATCATGCCTTTTACCACAGGAAGAAGAGCTCCCAGTATCTTTTAACAATCTGTAATGCAAAATTTTATGTTTTAAGGCACCCAAGCTTATAAACAGCTCAGTCTTATGAAAAATAGCCTCAGGTGTTCCAAATACACATATTATTAAATGAGGCTCTAAGTCCCTGTGCCCACTTTTCCTTGCTGCCTGGTTCTAGACAGTTTGCCATTTAGTACACTCTAATTTGCTCATTAGCTTTCTTTGCTTGATAGAAACAAAGGTTCAGGCAACCAATGTTCCGTTTTCACAAAATAAGCCCAATCTAATCATGACAATGTATCCTGCTAATTGCCGAAGGCACCTACTTGCTTTTGTCTGTCAGACTAAGGATAATGGCAAGTTACCCTGTGCCCAAGTGCATGGCTGTTTGTTATCATTTATTGTTTTCAGAAGTACCAGATAATTTTGATTACTGACCATACGAGAGAAACTGAAAATCTCCCCAGGCTGAAGTCAACTGATGATAATGTCTTTTCTCCCTTGACCTTATATTCAAGCTGCAGTTTGCCTGGTTCTTTAGTTAACATGGTCTAGAATACCTCTTAATCAATACCCTCAGATTTAGCTGCACTAGTTAAAACCTCAACCTGTAAGAAGTCTAGGTCTTGTGATGCTGAGTCATCCATTACAAGGATCAACCTTCCGAGGCCGCATGCTCAGCTTAACAGCATTTTGGGGTTTGGATATAATTCAACAGTAACTTCCAACAGTTATCAAATACAGTTCAAAGAAAGTTCCAGGGACTATAAGTAATAGAGTGCACGCTAAGAAATTATTTACACTTCTACCTCACACACAACAACCAGCAATGAGCGCTTTCCAAACTCAGCTAATACCAAGTAAACTTTGTTCACTTAAACCACTTTTGAGCTGACTGTGAGTTACAGCACAGAGGTTGAGACTTCTTAAAATTTGTTCATGCCACACGTGCTGAAAACAAATATATTATCACCCCAATTCCCTATTTAAATATGGGGACACATATGCTGGCCATACCCCATGTGTACCAGGGCAAGCTTATTCTACTGTTGTGCATTTCCATCTGGATTTGAACTTGCTGAGTAGATGGACAAACCTTACGACTACGCATACCCGGAAGCACATCAAATGAAGTAATGCAACCAAGTAAATAAATCTGGCTGAATACACCTGAAAGTGTTTGCAGCATATGCACCTGGCACAACACCTATTCCATACCACATGCTAGTCTGGAGTTAGTCTAAGTGAGAAAAACTCCTGGTTTAAAAAAAAAAAAATCTAAGACAATGCAGAACTAGCAGTGGAACAATAAAAACAGAAGATATAAAGGTCTAAGTTGCAAAACATAACAGGAAAAATACACGTACTCTGGAGCAAACTTATCCAGCCTCTTGAAGAGTTCATTTTTAACTTCCTGGTTCTCCACAATGGCTTCTATCACCAGATCTGTGCTGTGGACCACCGCTACTGCATCAGTGCTTGTTGTGAGGTTCTTTAAGGTCTTCTCAACGAACTCAGCACCAGCCTGAAACATTTCCAAGAAGTTGCAATGTCTATTCACAATGATCTGATTTATTGTTACATGAGAATTCCCTTACTTGCTCTAAACTGTTTTTGAGCCCTCAAAAATTCGGACAGTCTGCCACATTTCCAAATCAGTGAGAAGGTTCCAAGTATATACAGATACGAGGCTTTCACTAACAAAATTTTCCCAGCCAATAAAATCTGCTTTGAGGCAAACAGCAGATCTTTGAATTCATTCTTTTAGGAAGACTATTTGCTGTAGTCCAACCTTCAGCAGAAGAGTCTGAGTGAACAACTGGTCGGTCAATCAGTAGTTTCTGAGACAACCTAGACCTGCCCTCCATAAAGAGGAACTTTTCCAGTTTCAGACCTTTGCATTGTTTTCATTTGGTGATTATCTGGTCTCACTCCTGTGAACAGATATATGCTTGTTTGTGAATACTTCAGGAAACGAAATGGCCTACACTCCATACAGTTTCAGTGGAAATGTGGGTAAAAATTATTCTGTTTTCTAACTAGAAAATCTGCCTATCACTGACACAGTTTGTGAGGACAGAAATCAAACAGAACTGCAAGACTTCAAACCAACAGTAAATGGAGATGTAATACAAGTAAACACATGCCTGCACGCTAGAATATAATGTCATATATAAAGTACAAGCATCATGTGGATCATTTTCTTTTGGATTAAAAGACTCCCAATAATTACGTACAGGAAATTATATTGCTTTGGTTTTCCTGATATTACAGTGATTTTTATTCTGTACTCCCTCAAGCAAACAAGCCCTTTGTCACTTCCTGCATCTGCTTCATCATTCATGCTGGTAATCACCAATATCAGTATATATTACAGATGTTAATATGTTCCAAAACAAGAACTGAATCTGCTGTGCAATTTAGAGAAACAGGCAGAAGAGCAAATAACCCTTAGGATATAAATTTAGATGCATCAAGTCCTCCGCAGTAACTTGCTGTATGTAAGTTTCAACTCAGTAATGTAAATGCAAAGTATCTTATACATTTAATTTGCACTTTAATTTCTTTTGCAGCAATCCTGTGCCCAGTCTTTAAAAAAAAACAAAACAAAAACAAAAAACCTCCTTATGAAATATTAAAACAATTTTGTAACTATTGGCTTTTGGACAAAATTGGTGCGTTCCCAGGTAAATGCTCAAAGGTAGCTTGCTATTAAGTTACGACGAACAATTTGGCACCATTTCACATTTAGCATCTGTTTTAAAACATCAACAAATTGTTTTAAATCTTTATCTCAAAGCTAAAGTCTACAAAGGAAAGAAAATAAGGTAAGACATCTTTCAACCTCCCTGAATCAAAAAAAAAAAAAAAAACCAAGTTCTTCAGCACAATGGAAAAAGTTTTCTTTTTAAGCCAGTATATTAACAGGCTTTACAATGCATAACTGTAAACAATATCAGAACTTCAGAATGGTAGTTTTATTCTCCTAAGTTTTCCCAGTGGTATAAAGAAGAAGAAGTCAACCTCAGGCTTATCTGCAAATTTCTTCTTTATCACTCTCTTCAAACTCTCTTCAATTCCTTTTGTAGACTTTTTAAGGATTTCATCTGACTGGTCTACTAACACCACGGTGTGACCACTGGCTGCTGCAACCTGAAAGTTGAAAAAAAAAGATTCCACATCAAGACCATAAAGCAACCAACCATATTGATTTGTGTTGGGGCAGACAATACACTAGGCAAAAAACTAGGCAAAAGAGACCTAAAGAACGCTGAATCTAGAATGACGCACTTTACTAGAAAAATCACAAAAACCTGCACACAGTTGAGGGGGAGGGATAACCAACTCAACCTGAGGTAAAAGGAAAAAATCCATCAGTACTTCCCCCGATCTGTCTGCAGAACGCTACCTGTGCCTGGAGGCAGCTGAATTCTGCAGCTATGGCTAGAGAACAAACAGCTGTCTTGAAAAGAGCAAGTGGCTTAGTTGTGATCCTTGGCTCTTGGAAGGAAAAAGGGCTGTGGAGACCAAAACTGGAATGCTAGTGAAGTGAGTGGGTGGCATTAGCGATGGCTAACCCTGTGTTCCCGGGACGAGGCGTAACACAACTCTGCTGTTAGGCCACGAGCATGTCCCTGCAACAACGGGAAGGTGACAGCGGAGCTGGGAGTAACAGTGAAAAGTTTGTCACTCTAACTTTGAACCAACGCTGGCTCACCTACAGACAGCACTATTGGGTTGTCTTTTTGGTTGGTATGCAATTAATTTCAAACATATACGGTCACTTTCTCACACTGCAACAGCATATTAAAAATCAGCTCTTCGTTATCTGTTACTTCACTATTCATTAATTTGTTTCTCTTGTTAGTCAGCAACAGCCTGTCTTCACTTTCAGAATTCTTGAACTAACAGAGTTGTAATGTAATAATTGTGGAAAACAGACATTAAAACATGGTTCCACTAGCTGTTTTTAAAGTCTCAAAACTTAGGAGCTTACCTTCTGCAATCTTTTACTTTACATCTAACCTTGCACCTGAAGATTAAAGATTCTGCCGTGCCCACAAGACCTATTCCAACAAAGCTAGCTGAAAGGAAAACCAGAGATATTTCCTGAAGAAAAGCACGGCGCTATTCTCATCCAAGTTGCCTCGCTAATCCGGCAAATAAGAAATGCCAGACTGCCCCTCGACAGCAGCAGTATAGCTTTAACAAGGTGTTGGGTCTGCAGGTGAACATTTCTTTATCCATCTTTTTAAAATTATTTTTTTTATTTTAGCTATGGCCATAACATAAAAACAACTGAATCATAAAAAATGTTTAAACCAAGCTTGGACTTGCACTCTTAACACTTCATCTGTTGCTGATCATTTGCAATGGCAAAGCAAGACCCTCTACTCTTCAGAAAAAATATCAATACCAACTACATTTATAAGAGATGCTTCACCGATTATGCATTTATGATTACACAATCACTGATCAGTTGCCAAAAAGTCCTCGAAAAATTAACATCTCCCTTTTCCCACCTCATTCTTACCATATTTACATGGACAGGCAACAAGAAAAATGGCAAGAGGTCATACCATCTCCTGGCTATTCAAACACACACGCACTCAGGCTCTTCTATCCAATGATCTTAAGAATATCAAATAAGAAACACAAGAGTGCTGGGGAGTCACTTCATGCTTTTCTCACACAGAAGTACTTTCCACGTGGCAGAGTCAGGAATTACAAACTCCTGGCTTTCAGCTGTACATTTTAGCAGGGGTTAGCTTCTCCTGACAGTATGAGAAAGCAAGGTAAGAGGAGACAATTTCTTAAGTGTTCTAAAAGGGAGGAAAAGCTTTATTAATAGGATGCCGAGGAGACTCCACTCAGTGTTATAATCACCTCTGCTTTGAGATAATTCTGGATTGATAAATCGGAGGCAGATGGTCAGCAAAACAACCCTTTGTCCTTAACAGGGGTAGAAGTCTGCAGCCCCTGCCTGTTACTGCCAAATACCAGATGTGTTTCCCTTGACAAGCTGCTCTCTGAAAATGTGCAGTCTAACAGAATACGCAGGTCAGTTCACTTTGCCTGCAGAATTATAACCTTTGCACAGTGTGCATCTTCCTCAAACATGAAAGTGACTTTCTTCAAAGTTTTTCTTTGACGGTTCCTTCAGTGGAAAACTGAAGCTCTAGTATCAAGGTACAGAGAAGTGTTTTTATCAGGTAAGTTAATAAACGACCAGCTAATTCCTTAGAAAAAAAAAAAAAATAGCCCCTGTATTCCTGCTAGTGATTTGCCAGAATTGCGAGAAATCTTCAGTTCTGAGAAGGAAACTTATTAATTCAGTAAACTGGAGAAGTGCGATTCACCAGCTCCAACCTCCCTGTCAGTTTCCGCTTGGTGATGCCTGCCTGCTCCAGTCACTCTGTGAAGTTTGTGAACTACCCCGGTATCTTGGGCAACGGGCTCGTTCTGTGAATTAAGTAAATATCTCAATCTTAAATCACTGACAGGACTGCTCGGTCTTCTGTCCCAAAGCCATCAAGTTAAAGATGAACCTGAAAGCCAAATGCCTGAGATTAAACACTGGGAAAATAAGTCCTACTTAAATATTCACCACTTCGTAATTCCGCAGATGATTGACAGCTCAATGTTCATTTTAGCTGCTGCATTCTACTTCACTAACTTGCAAAATGTCACTTGATCTGCTCCCTTGGCAAGTCAGAATAAGCTGCTTTGTCTCCTTCTCTGGAGATATTCAAGACCCGCCTGGACAAGGTCCTGTGCAGCCTGCTGTAGGTGGCCCTGCTTCGGCAGGGGGGTTGGAC